>Ga0164293_10000055_pt1 | contig 70255 bp, 59 predicted proteins | sample GEODES118metaG_FD_111487 | JGI IMG/M metagenome (GOLD analysis project Ga0164293, IMG submission 111487) | Eutrophic lake water microbial communities from Lake Mendota, Wisconsin, USA - GEODES118 metaG | ecosystem: Environmental > Aquatic > Freshwater > Lake | place: USA: Lake Mendota...
AATTTATTGTATTTAATGACCCATGGCAAAACCATCAAGTTTTTAGACAGAACTTTTAATGTAAAAAAAGATTTCACACTTGATATTTTTCAATTTATTTTAGACAATGCAAGGCCTGAGAATGTTTTTCAATTCGAAATAACTGCCGATATACTACATCCTGCAATCATGCAGTTTATACTAGAGAAAGTGCCTAAAGGGATGTTCCGATTCGAAATTGGTATACAAACAGTAAATCAAAAAGCCAATTTAGAAGTTAGCAGAAAACAAAATTTTGAAAAAACCAAAGAAGTAATCATACAATTGAAAGATCGTGTAGAAATGCATTTGGACCTTATAGTTGGGCTTCCTTTGGACTATTGGGAAGATATTAAATACAGCTTTGAAACTGTTTTCGAACTTTTTCCACCCGAACTTCAATTAGGATTCTTGAAATTTTTAAAAGGAACTCCTGTAAGAGATAAATACGAAAAATATGGATACGCATTTGATCCAATTGCGCCTTACCAGATCATTAAAAGTAATTATTTAAGCGAACAAGAGTTATCGGATATAACCAAATTAGAACATGCGCTAGAAATCTATTGGAACAAAAAAAGACTACCCAATACCCTAATCTATATAACCAAACACGATAGCATTTTTGATTTTCTTCTAGGTCTTGGGAAATATTTTGAAAGCAGAAGTAGTTTCTATTCTTACACTGCAATGGACATGTACAATATTGCAAATGACTATGTAGTCAATAACTATTCCAACAATGTTATCATACAAGAATTATTGGCAATAGACTATTACTTACAGTACAAAATTAAACCTGCAGAAAAATTCATCAATGAAATAGATAGAAAAGAGAAATTTGCTTACTTAGAAAAACTCCAGCTCTCCCATCAAAAATACAGATACACGGTAATTCCAATCAATTTTAACTATCAACTATTCCAGCAAGATCATATAATTTTTCAACAACCAACAGTTTTGGTTATTCAATATGATGGAAAAAACAAGCCAATATTAATAAACAATCAAATGATAGCTATCCATTAAATTACCATTAAACTACAGCCCCTTAAATCGCTATTATCCATTCTTCCGAGCACTTCAAAACTACCGTCTTTAAATACCCTTCCAATATCTTGTGTTGCTATAAATGAGCAACTATACAAATTGGCTAAATCAATGATTACCAATAAACCAACGCCTTCATCATTTATCAACAATGGATCATCCTCGCTTTGTACCATAACTTTCATCCATGGAGGGCATTGGTATTGTCCATTTCCGAAAGAATAAGCCTGACTCATTAGTTCTGTCATCCCATATTCAGCATGTATTGCATTTACACCAAGATTGTTCATTAACATTTGATGCAATTCAGATTTTGTAAGTTCTTTCCCCCTTCCCTTCATACCTCCAGTTTCCATTACTATTGTATGCTTTAACTGTTGCGGATATGCATTTGAAAAATCGAGTAAGGCAAACGTAACCCCCAATAAAATGGTTTTCTGTCCTTTGCTTTCTAAAGCTTGAATTGTATCATTTAAATCAGCATGATTGTATAGATAAAACCCACTTTTTGAATGACCTGTTTTTTCAATCAAATAATTGGCCATATACACTAGTGAAGAAGTATCCCTTTCTAAATAAGAAGGCAATAAAGCTAAAACACACCAATTTTTAATATCTCCGTAAAACAATTGGAAGGAGTTTAAAAATGATTGCTCATACAATAACAATGATTTTACAAAATGCTTACTGGTTTCCATTCCTGTTGTTCCGCTACTCTCAAAAACTTTTTCAGGCATAAATGTACCAGAGACTACTTCGTAGTTCTTAAAACAGCCGATGGGCAAGGGGGGTATAGAATAGGGTATCTTTTCTAATGGATTTGGGGGAACTATTAAATCAACCCATTGATGATAAACCGGGTTATTTTGATACTGAAATTGATAGATTTCAGTACAATATTGATCAAAGCGCTCTTTAGCGTCTAAAAAAATATTGTTAATATTCAAAAAATGCGCTGCCAACTATTGTATTGTTTTAACTAAATTTGAACTTGAAAGATAAAGAATGAGAACAAAAATATTGATCCTATTGGCATTTAGCTGCTTTTTTTATGGCTGCGGTAAAGACAATTATACCACTGCTCCACAAATTAAGTTTAGCAGCGCAAGTTCCACTGTACTCACCCAAGGCAATATCATCACATTCACGATCGACTTTACAGATAAAGAAGGAGATATTCAAGATACCCTTTGGGTTCAAAAATTATCAAGAACCTGTCCAACTACTCCTGGCGTTCAATTCACAAGCAAAAATAAAATTCCCAATTTTAGCCCAACAAGTAATTTAAAAGGCAAAATGGAAATTAGTTTTATTTACAATGCCAATGCACCAGGAATTGCCTCCATTATAGGCTGTAGCAATAGAAACGATACCTCGTATTTTAAATTCTGGATGAAAGACCGGGCTCAAAACAGAAGTGATACAATTAATTCTCCAGATATTGTATTGATTCGATGATTTGATTCTTCAGCGCATACCGCTTAAAATGTTGATAATTGTTGCTACTACAATGTACCAACGTGAATCGATTCTCGATTATCTTGCAATCATCAATGAATTAATGTTGGCAAAAGCAATTTTCGGCATTAGAAGCATGATTCTCATTAAACAACAAAAAAATGGCAAAAGCAAAATCAATAAAATCAAAAGCAGTTACTACAACTGCATCAATGAATTTTTTAAAGCAATACATCAACACGCCCTCTCCTGTTGGCTTTGAAAGCGGAGGTCAGAAATTGTGGATGGAATACATTAAGCCATATGTAGATACTACATTTACAGACCCATATGGAACGGCTGTAGGGGTTATCAATCCAGATGCCCCATTCAAAGTAGTTATTGAGGCCCACGCAGATGAAATTAGCTGGTTTGTAAATTATATCAATGATCAAGGATTGATTTATCTCAAGCGTAATGGCGGGGTTGATCATCAAATTGCACCTGCAAAAAGAGTTTGGATTCATGGCAAAAAAGGACCTGTAAAAGCTGTTTTTGGTTGGCCTGCCATACACACTAGATTGAGTAATCCTGAGCAAAAAGAACCAGCTCCAAAAATTGAAAACCTTTGTTTGGATTGTGGCGCAAGAAATAAGAAAGAAGTGGAGGCCTTAGGTATTCATATCGGCTCAGTGGTTACTTATGAGGAAGGATTCGAAGAGCTTGCTTACGATTTTTTAATAGGCCGCGCTTTCGACAACAGAGTTGGCGGGTTTATGATAGCAGAAGTAGCCAGGTTAATTAAAGAGAATAAGAAAAAACTGCCTTTTGGATTGTATGTAGTAAATGCAGTGCAAGAAGAAATAGGCTTAAGAGGAGCAGAAATGATCGCTAGAAGGATTAAGCCCAACATAGCCATAATTACAGATGTAACCCATGACACCAACACTCCAATGATCAGTAAAATCATTGAAGGTGATATTCAATGTGGAAAAGGGCCATCATTGGCATTTGCACCAGCTATTCACAATAAACTTTTATCGCTAGTTGAAGATGTTGCCCACAAAAACAAGATTCCAGTACAAATGAGAACGCTTAGCAGAAGTACCGGAACAGATACAGATAGTTTTGCATATGCAAATGATGGTTGTCCTTCTGTATTGATATCAATTCCACTAAGATATATGCACACTACTGTAGAAATGATACATAAAAAAGACATTGAGGAAACCATTAAACTCATGTATGAAACCCTACTTACCTTAACACCAAAAACGAGTTTAACTTATTTTTAAACCACTCAACAATCCAATCAAACTAAACACATTCATTTTAAAAATGCAGGTGTTGCAAAAATGATAATATTGCATTTACATGAATCTACCCAAAGGCACTGAAATTAAAGTAGCAATACTAGACCTATATGAAGGAGCTGCGAATCAGGGCATGCGCTGCATAAAAGAAATTATTGAAGAATGGGCAGATATTCACTCCTACAAACTGAGTTATTCAACCTTTGATGTGAGGTTAAAATTAGAAATTCCTACAATTGATTTTGATATTTACATTTCAAGTGGAGGCCCTGGCTCTCCGCTTGAAAGCAAAGGAACAGATTGGGAAAATAAATATTTCAAATGGATTGAGAGCATTGAAAAATGGAATAATCAACCAGACATGTTTCCAAAGAAGCATGTACTTTTTATTTGTCACAGTTTTCAATTGGCCGCAAAATATTATCAAATAGGAAATGTTTGCAAAAGAAATTCTACAGCATTTGGAGTATTCCCAATTCATATGCTTGAAGAAGGCAAACAAGAAATTTCATTCGAAGGCCTTAACGACCCATTCTATGGAGTTGATAGCAGAGATTATCAAGTGATTGAACCCAACCATAGCAAGATTAGAGAAATGAGAGGAAGTATTCTTGCAATTGAAAAACATCGCCCCCATGTACCTTTTGAAAGAGCAATTATGGCGTTAAGATTTAATCAATATTTCATAGGCACCCAATTTCATCCAGAAGCAGATCCAATTGGCATGTTGATGTACCTTCAAAGAGAAGATAAAAAGAAAACCGTGATTGAAAATCATGGCGAAGAAAAATGGAGAAGCATGTTGGAGCACTTACAAGATAAAGAAAAAATAATTTGGACCCACAATCATGTAATTCCCAACTTTTTGAATCATGCAGTAGGCGAATTGGTTGATGCAATTCAATAAAAAATACACTTATGATCGCTTCTATTCGTAAACAATTCAATGAAAGTTTTTCTATTGAAAAATACCATCATTTCCTTGAAGAGTTGATGTCGAAACATCCAGGAGCCATTGAATTCAGGGTTGCAGAAACGCCTGTATTTATCGACAAATTTTTTACCCAAAAAATGCTTTCGGCATGCGAATCAATAGTTGATGTAATTACGCAGGACGATTTCATAGAAATCAGCAACAAAGCAATACCCGCAGATGTGCATGTTCCAGGAGACAATAAACATCCGCATTTTATTGCATTTGATTTTGGTATTTGCAAAAATGAGAATGGAGCATTAGAACCACAATTAATTGAAATGCAAGGGTTTCCAACACTTTTTGCATACCAAATTTGGCATGAAGAAACAACCAGAAAACATTTTCAAATACCAGCACATTTTAGTAGTTATTTGAATGGATTTAATCCAACTAGCTATACAGCATTATTAAAAGAAATCATTGTTGGAAACCATCAACCAGAAGAAGTAATCCTTTTAGAAATTCTTCCACATCAACAAAAAACAAGAATTGATTTTTATTGCACCACAGACTATACTGGCATCCCAGTTATTTGTTTAACCGAATTAATTCAAGAAGGAAAAAAATTATTTTATAAAAAAGAGGATCGTTTAATTCAAATAAAAAGAATATACAACAGAATTATTTTCGACGATCTTCAACAGCAAGAGCAACCTATCCAAGAAAAGGGCAAATTATTGTTAGAAGAGCTCGAAATTGAATGGATAACGCATCCTAATTGGTTCTATAGAATCAGTAAATTTACTTTGCCATTTATCAATAACCCCTGGGTTCCAAAAACATATTTTCTAAATAAAATAAATCCGATTCCAACTGATCTAGAAAATTATGTTTTAAAACCTTTATTTTCTTTTGCAGGTCAGGGGGTAGTTATTGATGTAACGCAAGCAGACATTGATCATGTGAAGGATAAAGAAAACTGGATTTTACAAAAAAAAGTAAACTATGCAGCCGTTATACCTACTCCCGACGAACCTGCTAAAGTTGAAATCAGGGTTTTTTATTTTTGGAAAGATGGCAACCTTCGTCCAGTTGCAACCAATAATCTAGCTCGTTTGAGTAAAGGTAAAATGATTGGCGTTCGATACAATAAAGACAAGGAATGGGTGGGCGGAAGTTTGGCTTATTTTGAACAATAGTTATTGCAATATATTGATTAGTTTATTCAGCTGTTCGATGGTATTGAATGCATGTAGAATAATTCTAAGTCGTTCGCTATTTTTAGGAACAGTTGGATACAAGATAGCCCGAACATCTAACCCTGCATTTTGTAATTGATTGGCCAATTGCTTAACAGCCTCATTCCCAGGAACAATAACAATTTGAATGGGCGTTGTAGAATCTAATTTCCGAAATCGAATGGAGCATTTTGTAAAATAATCTACCAAAGACATAATATGATCTCTTTCTTTATTCATGGTAGGAAATAATCGATAGGATTGTTGTACAGCATCTATTGCAACTGGTGGCAATGCAGTTGAGTAAATAAAACTTCTTGCAAAATTGATTAAGTAATTTTTTAAAGTTGATGAACCAAGAACAATGGCTCCATGACAACCCAACGCTTTGCCAAACGTATGAACTCGAGCAAAAATTCGATCGCATAACCCGGCAGATTGAACCAACCCCTCTCCCCTTGAACCAATTATTCCTGTGGCATGGGCCTCATCAATAATTAAATGAGCATTGTATTTTTCAGCGATTGTTACAAGCGCAAACAAGTCTGCTAAATCACCATCCATGCTAAAAACAGACTCCGTTACAATAAATATAGTACCAGTAGCTATTCTGAGTTTTTTCTCAAGATCATCTAATTGATTGTGTTCAAATGAAAATGACTGTGCATTCGACAACCTTATACCATCCCTTATTGAAGCATGACTCAAAAAATCATACAAAATAGTATCCCCCCTTTGTGGTACAGTTGACAATAACCCTATATTGGCATCATATCCAGAATTAAAGATAAGTCCGGCATCAGCTTGATGAAATTGGGCAATCTCCAATTCGGCTTGCTCAATTAATACATAATTGCCAGACAATAGTCTTGACCCCATCGACCCATGTGATAAACCATTGATATTTGGCTTAATTAAATGATGATGTGCTATACCTAAATAATCATTGGAATGAAAATCTACTTTATCAGTAGATAATCGCAATGCTCTAAAAGCATTATTAACTTTTCGTTCGTTTATTTTAGCGTCTAAAAAACGATCATTATACATCTTTCAAAACTAACTAAATTGGCTTACTGATTTAAACAAAATTGTAACTAGATTGCAGTTTTATAATACTTTGTATGCAAGCTTCATTATCGCAACACACTAAAAATATTTTAGGATTAAAACTTCCAACCGACCCTCGATGGGTGGATCTTACTACCATATCACTAGAAGCTATCTTAACAGATCATGCATATTGTGAGCAAAAAGCAGCATTAACCTGCATCTCATTGATTCAAAGATATTCTGATAGAAAAGAATTGGTTCAAGCATTAGCGCCGATCGTAACGGAAGAATGGGGACATTTTAGATTGGTCTTAGCAGAACTAGAAAAAAGGGGCTTACAACTGGGCAAGCAAAGAAAAGATGAGTATGTTAATCAACTATTGCTGTTTCAAAAAAAAGGCGGGCATATCGATGAGAGAATGTTGGACCAACTTCTAACGATGGCATTGATTGAAGCAAGAAGTTGCGAACGATTTAAACGCTTAAGCGAAGGACTGAATGACAATTACCTACAATCGTTCTATAGAAAATTTATGGAAAGCGAAGCAGGTCATTATACCCTATTTATCAACTTAGCAGATTTATATATACCAAAAGACAAAGTTAGAAAAAGGTGGAATGAGTGGCTAGCTCATGAAATTGTTATCATGAAAGATTTGCAACTGAGAGGCGATCGAATTCACTAATTGATCAATTCAAATAATGATATAAGCTTACTCCTATTACATTGAAGGCATAAAAAAACCTTCCTAAAATTTCAGGAAGGTTTTTTTATGTATGTTGATTATAGAATTAAAGTTCTTGAACCCTAAATTCTACTCTTCTATTTTGTGCTTTACCTTTTGTGGTTTTATTATCAGCAATTGGTTTACTGCTTCCAAATCCATCAGTTAATAATCTTTCAGCTGCTATTTTCTTGCTAAACAAGTAAGCTTTTACAGAATTAGCACGCTTCAATGATAATGGCATATTGATTTTATCAGAACCAGTAATATCAGTATGACCATCTACATATAATTTCAATGATGGATACTCATTCATTGCTTTAATTACTTTCTCTAATTCTACTTTAGATCCTTTGGTTAACAAAGAGCTACCAGTTACAAACAATAGTTTCTTATTATCAAAATTGTATTGTTTTGACAATTCAGGACAACCAGTGTTTTCAACAGTTCCTTTTACTGTAGGACACTTGTCTTCTTCGTCATTAACACCATCTTGATCGGTATCAGGAATAGGACATCCTTGGTAACGAGCTAATCCAGCAACTGTAGGACATTTGTCTTCTTCGTCATTGATACCATCTTTATCCGTATCAGGAATTGGGCATCCTTGGTATTTAGCCAATCCTTTTACAGTAGGACATTTGTCGTTTTCGTCATTGATACCATCTCCATCAGTATCAGGAACAGGACAACCTTGGTATTTAGCAACTCCAGCAACAGTAGGACATTTGTCGTTCTTGTCTAAAATACCATCTCCATCAGTATCTTTTTCAACAACAGGAGCTGGTGGAGGCGGAGGAGGAGGAGCAACTACTACAGGCTTTGGCTTATCTTTTAATGGAGAAGCAATTCCGATAGTATATGCCATATGATTTACAGCAAAATTAGAAATGGCTGGCTTATACATTAATTGAGTATTGATAAATGTACCCTCACCCAATCCTATTTGCAATCCCATACCTGTATTGGCTTGAGCTGCAAAATAGGTGCCTGCATACATAGATGCACCTAATCCTAAAGTAATGTAAGGAACAACTATATACTTGTCTGTTAATAATTTAAAGTTAAGATTGGCATCCGCTTCTAATAAAAACTTATCATTTGTTGATGGAGCTAACCCAGATTTTGGATAAAATGGATATTTAGTAAAAGTACCCCCTAAACTTCCCATAAAATCAATATTTTCTGTAATGCCCTCGAAATATTGAAGTGCTAATCCAGGAGTCATTTCAGAAGTTTTTGCCCACTTTTTATTTTGCATAACATCGGACAAAGATGTTTTGCTGATTCTTTCAGCAGTATACATATCATTCATAAAAAAAGACACCCCTAGAGTTGGTCTTTTTTTGTAACTAGTTGGGGCCTGAGCAAATGTTGCTGTGGCAATTCCTACAACTAATAAAGAAAACAAAAATTTCTTCATAAACATTTTTTATTAATTAATGCAAAAATACAGTTAGAATTTGATTTAGTGAAATTAAGACATCTTTATCTTTTAACATTTATTTTTTTTTTATTTCTTGCTTTTTGGGGGGTTCAATCACATCCAACCGCACTTTTGTTAGCCCACTCTCCATAAAATCAAGTTTTTTGGCTGCAGCCCGGCTCAAATCGATTACCCTACCCTTCTTTTTCATGTTGGGATGCATTCGGTCATTGATCCGAACCACTACAGTTTTGCCATTTTTGAGGTTGGTAACTTTAACCCAGGTATTGAGCTTTAGGTTATTACTGGCCGCAGTAAACTTACTATTTCGAAAGATTTCTCCTGTGGCTGTTTCTGTGCCATCTAAGTTTGCGCTGTAAAAACTAGCAATTCCTTTAACAACTTTTCCAGTTAAAACAAGGGAATCAAGGGATTTCGTAGAATCAACACCACGAAAAACTGTATCAACTTTGTGCAATACAGTATCTTTTCCCTTTACAACTGGCAATATGTCGGTCTGAGTCCAAGTAACTGATATAAGGAAAAGAGATAATATTAGCCCTATAATTTTATTCATACAATTCTTTTAGAATGAAAAATAGATTAAGGGACGAATTAAAACCAATTGACCCAGGAATAGGCCTTAGCCAAATTTAGTGCCAAAAGGCGAGAAAAAAGGAAAATAAATAGAATAAAATTATTAAAAATTTTTATTTCAACTTATTATATATATAAATTATTTACTATTTAATTGGGTTACTTCAATAACAGCATCTAAGTTCAATGCACCATGTATATGAGGAAATACTTCATTGATGGATCCGGCCAATTCAAAAATCAATGGCCGCTCTACCTTTTCTTTTATAATTTTTAATATAACCAACCCAGATTGGCCCTGGTAATATCGCTCCAATACCCCAGGTACCTGAGCTTCTGTACTGCAATGCATGAAACCTTCCGAAGCCAAACTATCTGCTTCATATTGCCCCAACGCCAAAGCTTCACCCCACTTCTTTTGAGTGGTTACATGATAAATATAATCTGAATCCATTCCTTTTTTTATAAAATTCTACGAATACGCTGCTCTAATAACATTAAATCTGTCATAATTATTGCTGTAACAGCCTCTAATACTACTGGCACCCTTAATGCAATACATAAATCATGCCTACCTTTTATTGAGAAGCTTTCAACCTGCTTAGTCTCCCAATTCCATGATTCTTGTTCCTTAGGGGTTGAAGAAGTTGGTTTTATGGCAATTCTGAAAACCATTGGGTTGCCATTGGTAATACCACCAACAATCCCTCCCGCATGGTTTGAAGTTGTTTTGCCTTTCTCATCTATCATGGCATCATTGTGATCAATACCAAACATTTTTGCAGCAGCAAAGCCAGTTCCAAATTCAATGCCTCTAACTGCAGGTATTGCAAAAACTGCATGGCTAATTAAGGATTCTACTGAATCAAAAAAATGTTCCCCTAATCCAATAGGCAATCCATTCACCGTGCATTCCACGATTCCACCAACACTGTCTTTTTGATCAATTGCTTTTTGCAACCCTTTTTCTAAATCTTTTTCCCCAGCAATTTCAGTAATTCTTGCATTTGTGCTTATACCAACATTTTCTAATAATTTTTTTGCAATAACACCTGCAGCAACTAGGCAAACAGTAAGTCTTCCGCTAAAATGACCCCCACCCCTAAAATCTTCATTCCCTCCAAATTTTACATGTGCGGTAAAATCAGCATGCCCTGGCCTTGGAACTGCCTTTTGTTTTTCATAATCTCCACTCCTGGTATTTTTATTCTCAAACAAAATGGTGATAGGTGCTCCGGTTGTTTTACCATTAAAAATGCCAGATTTGAAAATGGGCAAATCATCTTCTTTCCGAGGAGTTGTACCTTTTTGAACTCCCCCTTTTCTTCTTTCAATATCATTTAAAAAATCATCCATGGCCAATGAAAGCCCTGCCGGACAGCCATCAATTACAATACCCACAGTTTCTCCATGAGATTCGCCAAAAATATGTACCCTAAATAATCTTCCAAAACTGTTCATGTGCAATGATTTATTAATAACAAAAAGTAGTGCTATATGTTTATTGTTGCTCCCAATGATTTCAAATGCTCAAAAAAATCAGGATAAGATTTATTGATGGCTTCTGCTTCTTCAATACAAACTGGCCCATCCGATTTTAAAGCTGCAATGGCGCAAGCCATGGCAATTCGATGGTCGTGCCTAGAATGAACTGTTGCCTTTTTTACCATCGATTCAGATGAACCTTTAATCAACATTAAATCTCCCTGAAGTTGAATTTCAATTCCCAATTTAGCAAACTCTTCTTGTAGTGTAAGCCCTCTGTTGCTTTCTTTATGAGCCAGCCTATTAACACCTTCAATAACCGTTGTTCCTTCGCAATAAGCAGCCAATGCAACAAGTGGAGGAAATAAATCAGGACAATCTGTAGCATTAAAATGAAATGCTTTTAATGGCATCGGACCTACTTCAATTTGTTTTTCTTCTACAGACAATCTACATCCTGCAGACATCAATGCTTGCAAAACAGCTTTGTCTGCTTGAGCTGAAAATACATCTAATCCAGTTATTACAATACCTCCGGCAATAGCTCCTGCAACCAACAAAAATGCAGCTCCACTCCAATCTCCTTCTACCTGATAAGTCCGTTGGTCTTTGTATTTAACTGAAGATTGTTTTGAAAAATGAAATGTATGATAAGACTCATTACTAATCGACCATCCAAAATGACTCATTACTTGTAAAGTAAGATCAATATAAGGTTTACTTTTTAAGTTATTTACTTTAATGGAAACACCATCGGCATTAGCCGCCGCATAAGACATCAATAATCCTGTTAAAAACTGAGAACTCAATGATCCATCAATTTCTATATCAACAGGTTTCAATGGCCCTTGAATGATCAATGGTAGTTTTCCTTCATTGGATTCAATGTCTATTCCGAGTTGAGGAAAAATTTCATCAAAAAAATGCATGGGCCTGGTTAATAAACTTCCTGTTCCATTAACTTTTATTATTTGATTGCTCAAAGCCGCCAACGGGGTAAACATTCTTATTCCCAACCCACTTTCGCCACAATTCATCTCGCTAGAAACAGGTATTACTCCATTTGATTGAATAATTAAATCTCCATTACTATCATAATGAATTGTAGCACCTAATTTTTGTATTACTTCAATTGCTGCAAGATCATCATTGCTTAATCCAGGATTTATAATACGGGTTTCTCCCTTTGCTAAAAGCGCAGCAGCGCATGCCCTTTGCATACTACTTTTACTAGCAGCAGCCCTTAAAGTTCCTTGAATAGTTGACGGAAATACAGTTACATGCATACAAATAAGCAACTACTTTTATTTGAATTTTTGAAAGATGTCTTTCAGTTGTACAAAAAGCAATGGCTGTACAACTCCTTTTCCAATCTTCTCCAACAAAATATAATGAATGGATATATTGTCTTTTTTCTTGTCTTTTAATAAAACTTTAAACGCTTTATTGGCATCAAAATCAACAAGTGTAGGCAACCCATATTTGTTCAATAATGAAACTACAGCTTCTGCATCTTTAAAGAATTTCAATTGATGAGAAATAATAGCCGCATAGGTCATGCCAATACTGATTGCCTGCCCATGACTTAATTCATATAAATTTTCTATAGCATGCCCGATTGTATGGCCAAAGTTCAGCAACTTTCTATCCGCTTTTTCAAACTCATCTTTCGAAACTATTGAAGCTTTTAATAAAGCATTTTTTTGAACCAGTTTTGCAAGTGATTTGGTATTTTTTCGATAAAATGGCAGGCTATTGGTTGCTAATTCTTTAAACATCGATGCATCTTTTATACAAGCATGTTTAATAATTTCCGCGAACCCATTCTGCCATTCGTTTATTGGCAAAGTTTTTAATAGAGAATAATCATAAATTAGAAAAGAGGGCTGTCTAATAAGGCCAACCATATTTTTATACACGCCAACATCAATACCATTTTTACCACCAATGGAAGCGTCTACCATTGCTAAGAGAGAAGAAGGAATAAATCCAAAATCAATTCCCCGCATATAAATACCTGCAACATAACCTGTAATATCGGTAACTACACCTCCTCCAAATCCAATTAAAACTGTTTGTCGATCTGCCCCCATAGCAAGCAACTGATCAATTACTACATCAACTGTTTGTTGAACTTTATATTGTTCACCTGGCTTCAACACAATTGTATTCCATCCTTTCAACTTTTTTTTATGTGCTTCAAAAACATGCTCATCTGTAATAATAATGGCTTGGTCTTTTGAAACCAATTTTTCTAATTGAGCAAAGTCGGCATCAAAAAAGAAACGAGTAGTTGTAGATGAAAATTGAATTTTTTTAGTGACCATTTACTTATTTGTTCATGATTTTATTCTGATGGTTGATACTTTCCATATGAACTGCATCAAAATATTTGGTAATGAATTCCTTGCTTAAACCCAATTGCTCTCCTTTTACAAAAGCCCTATCCAAGATAGCATTCCATCTATTGGTTTGAAGAATGGTGATATTATTCTCTTTTTTGTAGAGACCAATTTTGTCTGCTACTTTCATTCTTTGACCCAACAATTGCATCAGTTCATCATCCAACTGATTTATCTGAGAACGCATTTTTTCCATATTGGCATGCAACTCTTCTGAATGGATGTCTTCGCTTCTCCAAATGATGGAGTTGATCATTTCTCCTAGTCTTTCTGGAGTAACTTGTTGTTTGGCATCGCTCCATGCATTGTCTGGATCAATATGACTTTCAATAATCAAACCATCAAAATCAAGGTCAATTGCTTTTTGAGCAACAGCTGATAAGATATCTCTTCTACCACAAATATGAGATGGGTCATTGATCATTAACATGTCTGGATTTCTACGCTTCATCTCAATGGCCAAATGCCACATTGGTGCATTGCGGTATTCGGTATTTCCATAAGAACTAAATCCACGATGAATCAATCCAATATTTTGAATGCCAGATTTTGCAACTCTTTCAACAGCCCCAATCCATAATTCTAAATCAGGATTAATTGGATTTTTAATCAAAACAGGAACATCCACCCCTTTAAGGGCATCAGCAACATCTTGAACACTAAAAGGATTAACCGTTGTTCTTGCACCAATCCATAAAACATCAACTCCAAAATGCAAAGCATCTTCTACTTGTTTTCCAGTGGCCACTTCCACAGCAACAGGTAAACCACTTGCTTTTTTGGCTTGTTGCAACCAAGGCAATCCCTTGGTTCCAACGCCTTCAAAACTTCCCGGACGAGTTCTAGGTTTCCATATGCCTGCCCTCAGTATATCTACTTTTCCGGTGGCAGCAAGCTGAAGAGCAGTTTGCATTACTTGCTCTTCTGTTTCAGCGCTGCATGGCCCTGAAATAATAAGTGGTCGTTTAGCTAACAAAGTATGAATGTTAACTGCTTGTTGTAAAGTCGCTTCCATTTATTCTTATTTTCAATTCTTAATTCGTATCTCATATCTTTTATCTCTTCTCTCATATCTCTTCTCTCATATCTTTTATCTCTTCTCTCATATCTCTTCTCTCTCCTATCTCTTCCCTCCGCTATCTGCATCATTCATCCGAATTCTTCTTCCCTTATAGTTTTTACCATCAAGCGCACGAACCATTTGCTGGGCAGCATTCTTTTCAATTTCAATCCAGCTATTCATGTCTTTCATGTCTATTCTACCCAATGATTCTTTTTTAAGGTCGCTCATGTCGAGAATATATTGAAGAAAACTTGCTTTGTAGAAACCATCTTTTGTTCCAAGATTAACAAATAGTCTGCTATATCCACCACTATTACCGCCTTCTCTTCTGCCATCGCCTCTGCTTGATGAACGATCTTGACTTCTTCCTCGATCATTTCTATCGCCTCGATCATTTCTATCTCTTCCTCTTTCAGATGGCTCCCTTCTGCCTTTATCCCTAAGATTTAAATCTTCTGCATTTTCATAGTACTTAAGGAATCGATCAAACTCCATTGCTGCAACCCTTTTAAGCACATCTTCTTTACTTACATCAGCAAATTTCTCTGCCAACATAGGCACATAGGTTTCATAATCACCATGACTAATATCTGCCGACAACAACTTTTCCATAAATGAGAAGAATTGCTTTCTGCAAACATCTTTTCCGGAAGGAATATCCATTTTATGAAACTGAGAATTATTGATTCTTTCAATTTGCTTCAGTTTATAGGATTCTTTAGCATGAACAATGGATACGCAAATTCCTTGCAGGCCTGCTCTACCAGTTCTACCACTTCTATGCGTATAAATTTCCACATCATCTGGCAATTCATAATTAATTACATGGGTGATACCTTGCACATCAATACCTCTTGCGGCAACATCGGTTGCAATTAATAATTGAAGGCTCTTATCTCTAAACTGACCCATTACTTTATCACGCTGACCTTGAGTAAGATCTCCATGTAAAGCATCAATATCGTACCCCTCTCTGGTTAATCTTTCAGATATTTCTTGGGCATCAATTTTAGTTCTGGTAAAAATAATACCATATATGCCTGGATTAAAATCGATGATTCTTTTTAATGTTTCGTAACGGTGCTGTGCTGTAGTAAGATAATATTGATGGTCGATACTTTTATTGGCCATATTCACCTTTCCTACTGTGACCTCTTTAGGGTCTTTCATATAGCGCTTGCTCACTTTACGAATTTCCGGCGGCATGGTTGCACTGAATAACCAAGTACTATTTCTTTGCGGCGTATTTTTTAAGATGAATTCAATATCATCTTGAAAACCCATATTCAGCATCTCATCAGCTTCGTCTAAAACAACATATTTAATTTGTTCTAGGTTGATTGCTTTTCTTTCGATCAAATCAATCAACCTACCAGGAGTAGCTACAATAATTTGCACCCCTCTTTTTAGATCCCTGATTTGTAAACCGATCGATGCTCCTCCATAAACAGCAACAACAGCAATTCCTGTCATGTACTTTTTAAAGAGTTCAATCTCTTTTACAATTTGCATACATAGCTCACGAGTAGGACATACAACCAACGCCTGTGGATATTTGGCTGCTGCGTCAATAACATGAAGCAATGGTAGTCCAAAAGCTGCTGTTTTTCCTGTTCCGGTTTGTGCTAAACCAATAAAATCTGTTGTACCGCTCAATAAAACCGGTATCGCTTGTTCTTGAATTGCGGTTGGGTTCACATACCCCAACTCTGTGGTTGCTCGAATCAATCTCTCATCAATTCCCAACCCTTCGAATGTTGTCATTTACTTTAAAATTTGCGCAAAGGTACTTTATTTATAAGCCTTTGCTGTGTTTTTAACGAATTATCCGATTAGTTCCTTCCAATTAAGGTTCAATTGGTATAGAAAAAAATCAAATAATTGGTTAATTCTTTAATATTCGCCTTATTCCATTGGCATTTTCAATCAATTCCTGCAAGTATTGGTAATTTTCCTTCTCCAAGCAAGTTTTGAATTTTCTTAACTGTGTTATGTGCTCATTTAACACATCTAACACATTTTCTCTGTTTTGCATAAAAATAGGCACCCACATAGATGGATTACTCTTAGCCAATCTTACGGTGCTTTCGAAGCCCCCACTCGCCAGCTCAAAAATGGCATCTTCCTCTTTTTCTTTTTCCAAAACTGTATTTGCCAAAGCAAATGAAGTAATATGAGAAATATGACTGATGTAGGCCACATGCATGTCGTGATCTGCAGCATCCATATACAATAAATGCATATTCAACAAACTATAAATACGCTCTACCATTTCGAGTGCATCAGCATCACTTTCGTTTTTATTACAAATGACTGTTGCTTTATTTAGAAAAGCACCTTTAACTGCAGCAGAAGGACCACTATTTTCTGTACCCCACATTGGATGAGTTGCTACAAATCTTCCCCTTTTTGGATGCACCAAAATCGATTCACAAATTACTTTTTTGGTAGAACCTACATCAAAAACGATATGTTTATCTACCTGATTTAAAATGATGGGTAAAATAGATTCAGCAGCATTAATTGGAGTAGCAATAATAATCAATTCAGACTTAGCAACTGCCTCATCTACATTTACACATTCGTCCACTAAGCCCAATTCCAACGCTTCATTAATATGAACAGGATTATGATCAACACCAAAAATATAAGATGCAATTCCCAATTCTTTTAAGGCAATCGCCATTGAACCTCCAATTAATCCCAAACCAATTATAGCTACTTTCATATGTTCATATTTATTAATTGTTATACCTACATACCATTTTCTATTCTTTTGATTGCTGCTTGAAATTTTTCTTCTGAAGCACATAAACTCACTCTAATAAAACCATTGCCTGCAGATCCAAAAATTCCTCCAGGGGTAATAAAAACTTGGTTATTGTATAAAACTTGATCACTTAATGCAAAGCCATCTTTGCATGAATTTGGAATTTTAGCCCATACAAACATTCCTGCTTGATTTTTTTCATAATCACATTGGAGCAAATCAAGCAATTGAAAAACTTTTTCTCTGCGTTTTGCATATATAGCATTAACACCATCATACCATTCTTTGCCTAAACTCAAAGCTTGAGCTGCTGCCAATTGTATAGGCAAAAACATACCGCTATCCATATTGGATTTAAAAGTAAGAATATCATCAATTTTATCCTTTGATGCACAGAGCATTCCTACTCTCCATCCAGCCATATTTTGAGATTTACTCAAAGAATTCAATTCAATCGCTACTTCTTTAGCACCAGGAATGGATAAAATGCTTTTGGGATTATCATTGAGTATAAAACTATAGGGATTGTCATGACAAATTAATAGCTGGTGCTTAATTCCAAAATCAACAATTTTTGCAAAGAGTTCATTCGTGGGCAACTTTCCAGTTGGCATTTGAGGATAATTAACCCAGATCATTTTGATACCAGAAAGATCCATTTTTTCTAGTGCTTCAAAATCAGGCTCCCAATCATTGATCTCCTTTAATTCATAACTAACAGGTATACCTCCTGCTAATTTCACTGCACTTGCATAAGTTGGATACCCCGGATTGGGGATCAATACCTTATCACCCTCATTTAAATAGGTCATACAGATATGCATAATCCCTTCTTTACTGCCAATTAAAGGCAATATTTCTGTATCTGGGTTTAAGGATACTTGATACCAATCATTGTACCATTTTGCAATTGCATTTCTTAGAATGGGGGATCCTTTATAGGATTGATATGCATGATTATTGAGCTTGGCCGACTCTACTTGAAGCGTTTCTATTACAGTAGGATGTGGAGGCAAGTCTGGGCTTCCTATTCCAAGATTGATGACCTGCTTTCCTGCTTGATTCAACTGATCAATTTCCCTCAATTTTTGAGAAAAATAATATTCACCTATCCCTGAAAGTCTTTTCGCTTTGTCTATTTGCATATTTATCCTTTTATCAGTTTACCTTTTTTGTAAGCACCAAAAAGCCTTACGCTATTGGTCATCAATTCGATTGATTTCAACATTTTATCCAATTGTTTTTTTTGCTCAAATTCCATATCGGCAAAAAAACCATAGTTGAAATTACTACCTGGAATAGGCATACTTTGTAATTTACTTAAATTGATATCTGCTCTTGCAATGGCTGTTAATACTTTTGAAAGAATGCCTTTAGAGTGATTTGTTTGAAAATAAATGGATGCTTTATTTGCATCATTTACAAATTCTACTTCGTTAGATCTTTTTAATACCAAGAATCTCGTGATATTCGTTTTTTGTGTTTGAATATCAGGTGCAATGATTTTTAAATCGAATAATTCAGCTGCTAATTTACTAGCAATTGCTGCAACATGTTTACTCTTATGCTGTTGAACATGCTTGGCGCTCAAAGCAGTATCATCTGTTTCTATTAATTTCCAATGTTGATTTTCCAAATAATCAATACACTGAAGAATTGCCATTGGATGACTATGCACTTCTTTGATATCATCCAATTGTACTCCCTTATTTACCATTAGATTTTGACTAATAGATAAATACACTTCTCCGATTACTTGCAAATCAGATTTCAATAAGAGATTGTAATTAGGCAGAATACTTCCGGCTATCGAATTCTCTATGGCCATAACTGCCCCTGCAGAGCGTTGAGCATCTGAAGCCATTTTTACCAATTCTCTAAAAGATGCGCATGGAATAATGTCCACTTTTTTACCAAAGAATTGACGTGCAGCTACTTGATGGAAACTACCTTCATATCCTTGAATACAAATTGCCTTATCATTGATTTTTTGTTCTGGCATATTATTTATTTTTGATTGCCTTCTAGGCAAAAAAAAACCCGGTTATTCACCGGGAGCTTATTTTGATTTTTGTAAAATTTACAGTTTTGCAAACAAGACCCGGCTACTTTTTTTAAAGTAGAAATAACCAAAAAAATAAAACCAATTATTGATTGCCGTTTGCATGATAATCAAATATAAAACATCAAAGGAAAGGAAAAAAGTTTTTTTTGATTTTATAAACTAAGGTTTGTTAGTTTTATCTAGAAGATGCTTAGGCAAAAAAATACAAGGTGAACCTCAAAAGCTTATCTAATAAAAAAGCCCCTCCGTGGAAACGGAGCGGCTACTAACGATTGCTTGCCATATAAAACGTTTGCCTACTGGTCTTTTTGCAAGCTACACATCTTCACCTCTTTTGCACCAGTAGCTTTATCAATTATTTCTTAGCTGCAGAATCAACTTTAGCAACAGTAGAATCAACTTTAGCAGCAGTTGTATCAACAGCTACAGCAGCAGTGTCAACAGCAACAGTAGTTGAATCAGTTTTTACTTCCTCAGTTTTAGTTTCACTACAAGATGCAGCGAAAACGCCTAATGCCAATACGAATAATAACTTTTTCATTTTAATTTTTTTTAAGTTTGAATGATTACAGATTAATACCTGCTTAATATAAAAGGTAACCCAACAAGGCAAAATTTTTCAAAAAAAAATTTTAGGGCTATTTTGGGTTACTTTTACCCCCGTTCTCGTATTAAATACACAGATAGTGAAAGGCGATAGTAACGAACAAGCATTATTGAAAGGATTGGCGAACAATGACTCAAAAGCCATCGAAACCATTTATAAAGACAACTTTACAATGGTACAGACCTTTATTATTAGTAATAATGGGTCTTACGATGAAGCTAGGGATATTTTTCAGGAAGCAATGATTGCCCTATATGAGAAAGCTCAAACCGAATCATTTGTATTAACCTGTCAAATCAAAACATATGTGTTTTCCATATGCAGGCGTCTCTGGCTTAAACGACTTCAACAATTGGGCCGTTTTACCCAACAAGTTGATAGCATGGAAGAGACTGTTGCAGTTGAAGAAGATCTTGTAACACACGAAAAAAGAAATGCAGAGTTTGTAATAATGGATCGGGCCTTAAACAGCCTTGGGGAACCCTGCAAAAGCTTATTAGAAGGATATTATTTGAAAAAAATGGACATGGCAGCTTTGGCTAACGAATTTGGGTACACCAATGCAGATAATGCCAAGAACCAGAAATACAAGTGTTTAATGCGATTAAAAAAATTGTTTTTTTCGCAATACAATATTGGGGAGTAACTATTATGGATGATATTTTTTTATTAGAAGCAATTGAAAGATACCTCAACGGGGAAATGAACCCCGAGGAGCGTAGCTATTTTGAGGCCCTTTGCAAGAAAACCCCAGAAATAGAGCAAATGGTTGTTGAACACAATATGTTCATGCATCAAATGGATTTATATGTTGCTCATGCCAATATCAAACATACCCTCCATGAGGTTCACAGCAATTTACGCTCTAAAGGTGATATCAATGAAGGCGGCGAGCTGCCTACCCGCGGAAAAATAATTCAATTCTGGAATAAATATAAAAGAGTAACTGCAATTGCAGCTTCTGTTGGAGGCGTAATCGCTTTATTTATAAGCGGATTAGTAGTCTATTTTTCTTCGTTTGTTACAGATCCTAAATTACAACAACTTGGTAAAGATTTAGAAGCTGTAAAAAAGAGCCAGCAATACCAAGGATCTATTATCAATGAAGTAAAAAGTAAAATCCCATCAAATGCTCGCTTGTTAAGCGGCGGTTCAGGTTTTTTGATTGATCCTAAAGGTTATATAGTAACCAATGCCCACGTTCTTAGAGGCACTGGGGCTGTAGTGGTAAATTACAAAGGTCAAGAATTCAATTCATCTATCGTAATTATAGACCAAATCAAAGATTTGGCAATTTTAAAAATAATGGATACAGATTATGTTGCGGCAAAATCCATTCCATATACCATACAAAAGAACAATGCCGATTTAGGTGAAGAAATTTTCACTCTAGGTTACCCAAGAAATGACATTGTGTATGGCATGGGCTATCTAAGTGCAAAAACCGGATTCAATGGAGACTCTCTATCCTATCAAATTCAAATCAGTGCAAATCCTGGAAATTCTGGAGCACCCGTATTTAATAAAAATGGAGAGGTGATTGGTGTGTTGAGTACCCGTCAGGCTCAAGCCGATGGTGTAACATTTGCTGTTAAATCTAAAAACATATATTCGATAGTTGAAGATTTAAAAAATAGCGACTCTGCTTTCAGAAAAATTAAATTACCAGGTAAATCTATACTAAAAGGTGTTGAGCGTAAAACTCAAATTACCAAAGTAGAAGATTTTGTATACTACGTTAAAGCTTACGGAAAATAATTAACCCCATAAGGAATTAGGATAGACCCCTGATTGCACCAAATTATTGATGGATGCCTGAACTCCTGCAGCATCTTCTTTATACGTAACGCCAAACCATTTAGAAGAGGTAGGTATCAGTTTCATTACTCCTTTTCCTGATTCGATAAAGTAGTTGGCCACAAATGGAATAAAAAATTCAGATTTTAATTCTTGCCCTTTTTCTTTCAAGAAAGAACCAAACAAAGATTCGCAAAGGCCTATAAATCCTGGTGCAAAACAAAAGAAATTCATACTAACCAAGCTGTCTGTATCTAGAGAATGAATTCCGCTTTCATCTTCATAAACTATGCCATTTGATGTTTGGTATATTTTTGTTCTTTCAGAGATATTGGTAAGATTATCTTGATCATCAGCTGTACAAACTCCACGGCTAACACTTCCATTATCACTAAGTGTTTTATTCAGTTCATAACCAACCAAGGCATAGGTAGACTCATTACATTGATTGGATAAAAATTGAACTGCTTGCACAAAAGCATCTTTTCCATAATAATCATCAGCATTAATTACAGCAAATGGCTCATTTACTTTACCCTGACAGCACAATAAGGCATGTGCAGTTCCCCAGGGTTTTTCACGATCGGCAGGCACTTCAAATCCTTCGGTATGCGAAAGTAAATGCTGGTATACATAATCTGTTGCTACTTTACCATTTAACTTTGGCTCAAAAATCAATTTGAATTGTTCTGCAAACTCTTCTCTAATAATAAAAACTACTTTCCCAAATCCTGCTTCAATTGCGTCGTAAATGGAATAATCCATAATGGTTTCCCCTGAAGGACCAAAAGACTGAATTTGTTTCATGCTGCCATATCGGCTAGCCATGCCTGCTGCTAAAATTACTAGGGTAGGTTTCATGTGTTAATACTTATTGATTTTTGCAATACAAGGAGCAAATAAACTATTTGGTTGGTGATAACCATAGTTATGGCTCATTTCATGCTGTACTTTTGTAAAATTGCAAAATTAACCATTTTCCATTAAGTTCCAATTAGTATATGAAACTAGCACCGAATTCAATTGCTATTCAAAACATCCCAATGTTAACATTCAATGGGGTTGAAACAAGCATTGCTAGGTTTGATTTACTACATCCAATTGTAAGTGGCAATAAATGGTTTAAACTAAAATATTACATTGAAGAAGCCATAAAATACCAAAAAAACTGTATTGCGAGTTTTGGTGGAACTTATTCTAATCACATTGTGGCTTTGGCATTCGTTTGCAAAGAAAATGGGCTTCGTTCTGTAGGAATTATCAGGGGTGATTGCACAACAGCTTTATCACCCACCCTAGCTCAAGCAAAGGAATTTGGAATGGAATTGATTTTTACAAGCAGAACTAAATACAATGAAAAAGAATCCATTAAAAATGAATTCAATAACCCTAATTGGTATTGGGTAAATGAAGGAGGATACGGGATTATTGGCGCAAAGGGAGCAACAGAGATGCTTACCTATACTTCAAAAGACAACTCAGCCATCATATGTGCTGTAGGAACGGGCACTATGATGGCAGGTTTAATCAATCAAAGTAGGCCATATCAAACTGTAACTGGGATCAGTGTTTTGAAAAATAATTTTTCGATTGCTAATGAAATAACCAATTTATTATCAGATTCGGCTAAAAACAAACCATTCAACATGCTTCATGAATACCATTTTGGTGGATATGCAAAAACAAACAAGCAGTTGCTTGACTTTATGAACCATTTATGGGAAAAAGAAAAAATTCCCACGGATATTGTCTATACAGGAAAAATGGTTTTTGCAGTAGACCAATTGATTCAAAATAACTATTTCAAAAAAGGTACCAAATTGACAATTATACACAGTGGTGGATTACAAGGAAATTGCTCTTTACCCAAAGGCAGTTTACTTTTTTAGAAGAATCACTTACATCTTTATACATCAATCATTTTTCAACTCAACAAGGAGCATTCTGTAATTGGATAAAAGTTTTTTACCGAAAATGTCAGTTATTAAACTAATTAATCACAACAACGGAATTAGCTGAAACAATGCACTTAAAAATTAAACGGACATCAACTTACAATCAAAAATCTGCTCGAAGTTCTTTTTAACTTTGTTTTTTACTTCATCAAAAGAAACCGGATTGCCCAATTCTTTTGCTAAGGATGTAACAGATTTATTTTCGATACCACAAGGAATGATGTTATTAAAATAATTGAGATCGGTATTAACGTTAAAAGCAAAACCATGCATGGTAATCCATCTACTGCATTTAATTCCCATTGCGCAAATTTTTCTTTCCTTTCCTTTTAAATCACTATCAATCCAAACGCCTGTTTCGCCAGAACTTCTTTGGCCTTTAATGCCATATTCTGCAATTGTTTGAATGATTACTTCTTCCAAACTTCGCAAATACCAGCCCAGATCGGTTTTGAACTTTTCTAAGTCTAAAATTGGATAGCCTACCAATTGCTGTGGGCCATGAAAAGTAATATCTCCGCCCCTATTTATTTGAAAATATTCAATCCCTTTTTCAATTCTTTCTGCCTCGCTAATCAGTACATGTTCGGGTTTACCGTTTTTGCCTAGGGTGTACACTGGGGGGTGTTCTACAAACAATAAATGATGGGAAGTAGACCTTTCTTTTTCCGGCGCAATGGCTTCTGCATCGTTGCGAAACAACCGTTTTAAGTCGGTATTTTTTTTCAGTAAGGCCTCTTGATAATCCCAAACATCCTTATACTGTTTTACCCCCAAATCCTCAAACAATACCTGTTGTTGCATATGGCAAAAATAGCTTTCAATTACCAAACTTCATCAAAGAATTACAAGAGCGTAGATGGCGCTTTTGGTTTACTTTTGTACTATGCAAGTGGAAACAGAACTTTTTTCGGAAGAACAGTCCGAGTCGCTTTACGAAAGAAAAACTTTTGTTGTAGATCCAGGCCAAGAGCCCTATAGAATAGACAAATGGATCCAAATGCATTTAGAGGGCGCTACCCGAAATAAAATTCAGCAAGCCATAGAAGCAGGTTTTTTAACTGTTAATGGTAAAAATGTAAAAAGCAATTACAAGATAAGGCCCGCTGATGAAATCGTGGTAATGAGCTTAATCAACCCAGACCATACTGTTTTAAAAGAAGAAGATATTCCATTGAATATTGTTTATGAAGATGAAGCAATCATGGTAATTAATAAGCCAGCCAATATGGTGGTTCATCCAGGCGTAGGAAACTTCAGTGGAACATTATTGAATGGTGTTGCGTTTTATCTTCGAAAACAGAACCCATCAATAGATGAAGAAAAACTTCCAAGGTTTGGCTTGGTTCATCGAATAGATAAAAATACTACAGGCCTCATTGTAGTTGCAAAAACGGGTGAAGCCGCATCGCATTTAGCCAAACAATTTTTCAACCATACCGTTAAGAGAAATTATGTTGCATTGGTTTGGGGCAATATTGCAGAAAAAGAAGGCACCATTGAAGCACATATTGCCCGCCATAAACAAAACAGAAAAATGTTTGACGCATATCCTGAAGGCGATACTGGTAAGCATGCAATCACCCATTATAAAGTAATTGAACAATTCAACTACGTAACATTGGTTGAATGTATTCTAGAAACAGGCAGAACCCATCAAATACGGGTTCATATGAAACATATTGGGCACACTTTATTCAACGATTGGGAATACGGCGGAGACAAGATATTAAAAGGAACGATTTATACAAAGTATAAACAATTTGTAGACAATTGTTTTGAGATATGTAATAGATGCGCTTTACATGCTAAAACACTTGGATTTATTCATCCAATTACTCAAAAAGAAGTCTTTTTTGAATCTGATTTACCCAATGATATGCAGCAAGTAATCGCTAAATGGAAAAATTATAGCTTACATAGAAATGATGAATAAAAGATGCATTGAAGCTATTATATTTGTATCCTTAACATTATTTCATGCAACTAGATATTCGCCATAATTGGACTACAGAAGAAATTGAATCTATATACCACAGCCCCTTATTAGAATTGGTTTTTAATGCTGCTTCTATGCACAGAAAGTACAATGATACTGCAGAAGTTCAGGTATGTACTTTACTAAGTATTAAAACTGGTGGTTGCAGCGAAGATTGTGCTTACTGTCCACAAGCTGCAAGGTATTCTACAGATATAACTGTTCAGGCATTAATGCAAAAAGACGAAGTGTTGTCCTATGCGCAAAAAGCAAAAGATGCAGGTAGTACAAGATTTTGCATGGGGGCAGCTTGGAGAGAAGTAAGGGACAATAAAGATTTTGACCGTGTACTTGAAATGGTAAAAACTGTGAATGAATTAGGAATGGAAGTTTGTTGTACTTTAGGTATGCTAACCGAAGACCAAGCTACAAGATTAGCAGATGCTGGGTTGCATGCTTACAACCATAACTTAGATACAAGCAAAGAACATTATTCAGAAATCATATCTACTCGTACATACGACGATAGATTAACAACGCTAGACAATGTAAGAAAAGCAGGAGTAACCGTTTGTTGTGGAGGAATCATTGGGCTTGGCGAAACCCATTCTGATAGAATCAACATGTTACACACTTTAGTAAATATGCCCGAACATCCCGAAAGCGTTCCGATCAACGCATTGGTGGCCATAAAAGGAACACCTTTGGCCAACAATCCTAAAGTAGATATTTGGGATATGGTAAGAATGATTGCAACAGCAAGAATCTTAATGCCTAAAACAATGGTTAGATTAAGTGCAGGAAGAACAGAGATGAGCATAGCTGAGCAAGCCCTCTGTTTTATGGCAGGGGCCAATTCTATTTTTGCTGGAGATAAATTATTAACTACACCAAACCCCAGTTTTGATGAAGACAATGCAATGTTTTCAATGCTGGGTTTAAAACCGAGGGTTGCATTTAAAGAAGATCATCAACAGATTAATGCAGTAGTTTAAATTTTGCAGTATTGCTGATTTAACATTTCATTAGCTAAATCAACTCAACTTCTACTTAATAGATTCACAAATTAAAGTGAGTAATGATTGATTATCCAAATGATTACGCAAATTTGTAATCTTGAAAATCTGCTATAAAATGCTACGATTAATTACTTGTTATTGCGCACTGATTTTTCTGTTTCCCAATGCTTTGTTTGCCCAAAAAGACCAACTGAAAGGCTGGCATTTGTTGGATGCTTCGCAAGACTTGTATTATGGTATTAGCTTAAACAAGGCTTATCAATTTTTACAATCAACAAACAAATTACCCAAAAAAACGATTGTTGCAGTATTGGATTCTGGTGTTGATACTACACATGAGGATCTTAAAAAAAATCTTTGGCGCAATCCTAAAGAAATTCCAGGCAATGGTATTGATGATGATAAAAATGGCTATATAGATGATGTATATGGTTGGAATTTTTTGGGAGGAAAAGATGGAAGAAGTATCAAAAAAGCATCCAATGAAAGAACAAGGGTTTACCACAAGTGGAAAGATCAGTTTTTAGACAAAACAATAGACACCAGCCTGCTCAACAATTCTGAAAAAGCAACTTATACAATGTGGCAAAAAGCAGCCAATGCCATGAATTTCAGCCAAGAAGAACAAATGGATATTTTATTCATTGAACTTACTACTAAAGCCATGAAACGCCACGACAAAGTGATTCGCCAAGAAATGGGAAAGGAAGAATATACATGCGAACAATTGGAGCAATTTGAACCGATTACCAAAATTGGAAAAGATGCTAAAATAGGATACTTAACATGTATTAAGATGATGGGAATTGATGGAGACGAAAAAAATACATATACATTAAATGAACTCACCGAATACATTGAAGGGAAAAAAGAAAATTTTGAATCAAAAGAAAAAGCGCCATACAATTATAGAGCTGAAATAATTAAAGACAACTACGATGATTTTGCTGATCAATATTATGGCAACAACGATGTGATGGGGCCTGGCCCTGTACATGGAACCCATGTTTCGGGTATCATTGCTGCACAAAGAAACAATGCAATTGGGGTTGATGGAGTTGCAAATGATGCACAAATAATGACATTAAGGGTTGTTCCGGATGGAGACGAATACGACAAAGATGTTGCTTTAGCAATACGTTATGCTGTAAACAATGGGGCTAAAGTAATTAACATGAGTTTTGGCAAATCCTTTTCTCCCGAAAAAAAATGGGTAGACAGCGCTGTAAAGTATGCCGAACAGAAAGATGTTTTATTGGTTCATGCATCTGGCAATGAATCAGAAAATATAGATGAAAAAGAAAAATATCCCAACGCATGGCTAACGCAATGGAAAACAAAAGCAAAAAATTTTATTACAGTTGGGGCAAGTTCCGACACGAATATAGAGCCATCCATTGCAGCAGATTTTAGTAACTATGGGAAAGAAAATGTAGATGTTTTTGCCCCTGGTGTAAAAATTTACTCCACCCTACCTGGGGGTAACCAATATGGTAATTTACAAGGAACCAGCATGTCGGCGCCAATCGTTACAGGCTTAGCTGCATTAATTAGATCCTACTACCCCCAACTAACCGCAATTGAAGTAAAACAAATCATTGAACAAACTATTTCTAAACCAGATAGCAATATCGTATGCATTAAGCCAGGAGAAAAAAGAGAGAAAATTAGTTTTGCTGATTTATGCAAAACAGGTGGCATTGTAAACGCATACAATGCAGTTATATTAGCCAATGAAATTAAAATAGCATCTCCTGCTGCGAAGAATAATCAACCATTAAAAACAAGTAAATTATTACAATAATGGGCAAACCAATAAAAGGAGAATATGGTGCATTCTACGAAGGTTATGTGAGCAAGATAGATGCCGATAATCTACAAGAGGCTGTTATAAAGTATTCATCACCACTCATGGCTTTCTATGAAAAACTTCCAGAAGAAAAAGCCGATTACCAATATGCACCTGGGAAATGGAGCATGAAAGATTTACTACAACATATTATTGATACAGAAAGAATCATGTCGTATCGATTATTAAGAATAGCAAGAAACGACAAGACACCTCTCCCAGGCTTTGAGGAAAATGATTATGCAAATGCCGCAAATGCAAAAACCAGGTCTTTTAACGCTTTGAAAGATGAGCTTATAGCTCTCAGAAAATCAACTGATTTATTCATACAAGGTTTAAGCGAAGAACAATTGAGTAATACTGGAATTGCAAGTGGAGCCAATGTAACTGCCAATGCAATTGGATATATCATTTTTGGCCACTTGATGCACCACAAAAAAATAATTGAAGAGAGATACCTTTAAGCAACTAAAAAAGCTCCACCAAAATATGGCAGAGCTTATTACAAATAATTTAAGCTGTATTTATTTAGCAAAAAGATGAACTGCTAATTGAACGTCTTTTGCAACATTCCCAATACCATAATTTACACCAAAGGCAGTTCTGTCTAAACTAAAAAAAGCTTCCCCGAAAAATCCTTTTTCATCAGAATTACGGATAACAACCTGAAAACTAACAGGCAAACTAGCACCCTTCAAATTTAAGTTACCTACAATAGTTGCATTGTTGTCGTTGGTATAGGTAACTGAACTGATTTTATAAGTTGCTTCACTAAATTTAGCTACATCAAAAAAGTCGGCAGTTTTTAAATGGCCTTCTAATTTAGCTCCTGCAGCATCTGTTACTTTTACATTTGCAAGATCTATTACAAATTCTCCACCCTTTAACTTACCTGCTTCAACTTGAACTGTTCCACCCTTTACTGTAAAATAACCTGTATGAAAATCATTCTTTTTTGATCCAACCCAATCAATACGGCTTTTATCGGCCAAAACATTTAAGGTTACTACATCTTTCGCAGACTTTTTGGGCGAAAAAGAGTACAATCCAACTATCAAAGCTGTTCCAAACAGCAAAAAAGTGATTTTTTTCATATTTTTAGATTTAATTTTTGATGAAGTAAAAATAACCCAATTAATGTTATAACAATAACAATAAACATGTAAATCTGAATATGAGTTTAACTTATCTTCGCAAAAATTGTTCCATATGAATCTTCATGAGTACCAAGCAAAAGAATTACTCAGTAAATACAATGTACCAACCCAAGAGGGGATTGCAGTAGACACTGTGATGGCAGCCGAAGAGGCTTATCGCCAAATAAAAACCCAAACCGGCAATAATTTTGCGGTTGTTAAAGCCCAAATTCATGCAGGCGGAAGAGGAAAAGGCAAAATAGTAGGAAACGAGCAACGCGGTGTAGCTGTAGCCAAAACTGCAGAAGATATTACCAATATTGCTAAAAACTTGTTGGGTGGAACCTTGGTAACCATCCAAACAGGAGCTGCTGGTAAAAAAGTGAGCAAAATTTTGATTGCACAAGACGTTTATTACCCTGGTCCAAATCCAGTAAAAGAATTTTACTTGTCAATCCTCTTAGACCGATCTAAGGGAATGAATGTGATTATGTACAGCACCGAAGGTGGAATGGATATTGAAGAAGTAGCGCATAATACTCCTGAAAAAATATTTAAAGAATGGGTTCATCCAGGAGGCCTGTTACAAGGTTTTCAAGCTAGAAAAATTGCTTTCAATTTGGGCTTAAGCGGCGAGGCATTTAAAAACTGTGTAAAATTTGTAACCAACCTGTACAAAGCCTATGTAGGACTTGATTGTGGTATGTTAGAAATCAACCCATTGTTTAAAACAAGTGATGAAAAAATCATCGCAGTTGATTGTAAGATGAACATAGATGATAATGCATTGATGCGTCATCCCGATGTAGCTTCTTTAAGAGATGTAACTGAAGAAGATCCAACGGAAGTAGAAGCTGGTCAATTCAACTTAAATTTTGTAAAATTGGATGGCAATGTGGGTTGTATGGTTAATGGTGCCGGACTTGCAATGGCAACCATGGATATGATCAAATTAAGTGGTGGCGAACCCGCTAATTTCTTGGATGTAGGCGGTACTGCTAATGCGCAAACGGTAGAAGCCGGATTTCGTATTATCATGAAAGATCCAAATGTAAAAGCCATTCTAATCAATATTTTTGGTGGGATTGTACGTTGCGACCGTGTAGCTGCTGGAGTAATTGAAGCTTATAATAAATTAGGCAATATCAATATCCCAATCATTGTTCGTTTACAAGGTACCAATGCGGTAGAAGCAAAAAAATTAATTGATGAAAGTGGATTAAAAGTACAATCTGCTATTCAGTTGAGTGAAGCTGCTGATTTGGTAAAAAAAGCAGTTGCTTAGTACAGCAAATATTTTTGTTGCTGATGATATCTGAAAATCCTGATTACCGTTGGTAGTCAGGATTTTTTGCATACAAGATTGTTAAATCAATGATTTACAACTACCAATTGCTTTACTTCGGATATTGCGCTTACTGTATAGGGCAATCCCGTTTTTAGCTCTACACATGCATATCTTTTTCTTCTTAATTTTCCTTTCTTAAATATTTTTCCATTATCCGTTATAAACAAGGCCCCTTCAGGAATGGAAGACAATAATTGAAATCCCTCTTTCTGGTGTTGATTGTATTTTCGCAAGATGGTAAGCAAAGCTATTTCACCATTTGCAGTAGCAGCTGGTGATAGCATTGATTTTTTTAACTCATTTACTACATCATTAGGAAAAATATTCAGTTGAATAAAGTCATTCAACAATGATCCATAACAGCATTTCCATTCCTTCCCATGCGCTTCAACTTTGTTCTTATAGGCTTCATAGGTTAATAAATGCGCTAATTCGTGTAACAGCGTAATCAAAAACTCATATTGATTTAAATTTCCATTTACACTGATTCGATGATTGCTACCTAAATGCGCATGGCGATAATCGCCTAAAACCGATTTGCGTACTTTAGAAACGGTTAAATGAACTTTATATAGATGTAAGAATTCAACTACTTTTTCAAAACTCCCTTCAGGCAAATAGTGTTTTAAAGCATGTAAGGGATGCTCAGTTACTGCCATTTTTAGGAGGGTTTAATTGTAGCGACAACTTTACTTCTAACCATGTATAAAACAGGTACAGAGCCATGCTAATAAATAAAGCATTTACACTTTTAGACTCTCCTGCAGCGTATAGATAAACAAATGCTGCAGTGCCAAGAACAAACAATTTAAGAACAACAGAACCCATCACCCCTCTTACCATTGCATGGGGATTGGTATTATTGACCGATTTGAGTTGCATATTCAAGCTCAAAACGGAAATGAAAAACAACAAAGAATTGGCAAGCATTACAACTGCATTATCAATTTGATGACGCTGCATAAATGCCTTAAACACTACAGAATTGGCGTTTACAAATACGAATAATAAAATTAAAGGCAAATAGCGTTTTTTATGCTGAGCTTTCATAGATCGAATTTAACATTAATCAATCATTGGATGATTCTAGTTTAGGCAGAACCAATGGAACAGTATCTAATGTTGCAGGAGCATTTCCTGACAATACTTTTTTAACACCCTCCATGTATTGTTCTTTGTAACGAATGGCCTGTTCTAAAGAATCGGTTCTAATCTTTAATAATTGCAAAGCAGTTCTGCTTTCTTTGGTGCCATATCCTGGTATGTAATACTTTAATGGAGAAAAAGCAATTAATGCAATGGTTAAACCCACCAATACAACAAATGTAGTGCTCAGCCCAATGTATACACTTAACCTCGACAATCGAATGGTAAGCATCTCTTCGAATGTATCATCATTCATCAATACCAGGCGATAGGTATTTCTGAGTCTTTTAAAGGTACTTTCTGGGTTTATCTTATCCATATTGTAAAAACAGGTTAAAGGTAGTGATTGATCCCCTTTTATGATTCATTGAAAAAGAAATAACTGTATTTTTAAGTGATTTTATGCGAGAAACTGTTCCAAAATACCTAATAACCCTTTGCTCCCTATTGCTTTTTTGTTGTTTTGAGTTGAATGCTCAATCCAGCTCTACTGTAGAATTAACAAAACCCGATAAATACCAAAACAGAAGATTGGCTTCTGAAAAAACTGGCGAAAAGAAGTTCACCATACCAAAAAGACTTTATAGCAATACAGTTAGTCATTACAACTATTATTTTAATGCCAATGAAAAATTATTAGACATTATTAATAATGCAAAGGGGGTTCACAAAGACGATTATACGCAATTGCTTTCTTTTTATAATTACAGTTTAGATGAAACAGCAAAAGGACAAATTGATTCAGTAATTTACAAATGTACCGCAGCCATTTTATTACACGATTTAAGAAGCGACTGGGTAGACAGAACTTATTTGTTAATGGGCAATGCCTATATACATAGGAAAGATTTCGACTCTGCATCCATGATTTTTCAATTCATCAACTATGCATTCGCTTCAAAAGATGATGGTTACGATATTCCAATAGGCAGTAATGAAAATAAAACGAACGGCGTATTTTCCATTTCAAGTTCAGAGAAAAGAAATATCTGGAAGAAAATTTCTTCTAATCCTCCAGCCAGAAATGAAAGTTTTTTATACCAAATAAGAAATTATATAGAACAAAAAAAGCTCGCAGAAGCCGAAGCTTTATTAGAAATAATCAGGTCAGACAAACTCTTCCCTCAAAGACTTAAAACAGATTGGTACGAAATGGAGGCCTACCTTCAGTACAATCGGCAAAATTACGACAGCGCTGCAGTAAATATTTACAAGTCGTTGGAAAACGCCAACAACAAAGCAGAAAAAGCAAGATGGGAATACCTTACAGCACAATTATTTGAAAGAGCCGGAAAAGATTCTGCATCCATTAAATGGTATGAGAAATCAATCCAACACAGCTCCGATCCAATTATGGAAGTTTATGCAAGATTAAAAATAGTAGGGCTTTCCTCAGAAAATAAACCAAATGCGTTAGAAGAAAACTTAAACCAACTTTTATTACTTGCAAAAAAAGATAAATATACTGGATATCGAGATATTATTTATTATGCTGCTGCTGAATTAGAATTAAAAAGAAAAAATTACTCCTCTGCTGAAAAATTGCTAACCAAAAGCATTGAGACTTCAGAGAACAATGAAGCACAAAAGCAAATAAGCTATTTAATGTTAGGGGATGTTCAATATTTCTCCAAAAAATATATTCATGCTGCAAGCAGTTATGATAGCATTCAAATAAATTTCTTAAAAGAACAAGATCAAGTTCGCCTAAACAATCGACGACCTCCACTGGATTCAATTTCAAAGAATGTTTTGCTCATTCAAAAAGAAGATAGTTTACAAAGAATTGCGTCATTGCCGGCTATAGAAAGAAATACCTATCTTAAAAACTTACTTAAAAAAATTAGAAAAGAAAATGGGCTCAAGGAGATAGACAGTGAAATGTCATTTGGAGGCAATTACCCTGTATCCACAACAGAAAGTTTTTTTTCCCCTGCTAATTCCGATTTCTATTTTGCAAGTGGATCACTAAAAACAAAAGGGCAAACTGATTTTAAAACAAAATGGGGAACAAGGCCCAATGTAGACAACTGGAGAAGGCAATCAGCTGTTGATCGGTCTTTTACATCTACTCAAGACGTATCAGATATAGCTACCCCAATAATTAATAAAAAAGCCGACCCTAAGGAATTGAGTATTGAAGCACTAGAAGCGGATCTTCCGATTACCATTAAGCAGTTAGAAGTATCCAATCAAACAATTTTTTTAGCCTTACTAAACAATGCATATATTTTTCAATATTATTTACAAGACTATCCTACTGCAATTGAAACTTACCATGAAATATTAAGGAGATTTTCTAATAACCCACCATCTGAAACTTTTTTATACAACTTAAATTTATGTTATAACAAAACAGGGCAGTACCAAAAAGCCGACTCCCTAATAAGTCAGTTAAAATCTCAATACCCATCTGGGGTTTATACAAAAAAATTAATCGGACCTACAGCAGTAAATCAAACAGCCTCTCCTGCCGAACAAACCTACGCTTCTATTTATCGTGCTTTTTTAGAAGGCCGTTTTGAATATGCTAAAGAAAAGAAATTAGAAGCAGACCAACAATTTGGGAAAAACTATTGGACCCCTCAATTATTGTACATCGAATCGATTTATTATATAAAACAAAAACAGGATAGTATTGCCATTAATCGGCTAGAGAATATTCAGTCGATGTTCCCCAAAACCGATATAGCAGACAAAGCGATCAATATGATTGATGTACTAAAAAGACGAAAAGAAATTGAAGCCTATTTGAGTAACTTAAATATTGAAAGGCCAGAAGAACTGGTGAGCAGAAATGTAGATTTAAACAGTACAAGTACTACAAAGATTGATCTTCCAAAAGTAAAAACAAGCAACCCGCTTGTAATTCAAAAAAAAGATCCAGTTTTAGTGGAGCCAGTAAAAAACAAACCAATAATACCAATAACAGACAGCAGTTACCAATTTAATGCAAGCGATTCTCAATACATTGTATTGGTGCTAAACAAAGTTGATGGCATTTTTATCAACGAAGCAAAAAATGCTTTTAATCGCTTCAATCAGGAAAGATTTTATGGCCAAAAGATTCCGCTTACCATTTTACCTATCAGCGACAGTATTCATTTTTTACTGATTGGGGCTCCGTTTGGGAATGCTTCCGCAGCAATTAGCTATTTGGACCAAGCAAAACCTTTAACCAATTCTAGAATTGTTCCATGGCTCACTGCCGACAAGTACAACTACAGTATTATTAGTATTTCGAACTTAGGAATATTGCAAAAAAGAAGAAATTACAACACTTATAGTACTTTTGTACATCAATTGTTTCCTGATAAATTTTAACCATTTTCTTGATTTTATCCCAAAACTCTTATTTAGCTTTATCATTCTTATTTAATTACCATCATGACTAGACCTGTTAGAATATTTTGGAAGATTTTTTTTGGCGGCTTTGCTTTTATCATTGTGCTTTTATTGATGCTGAATTTTGGATGGATTGGAAGCATGCCCGATTTAAATGATATCGAAAATCCAACTGCTTCACTGGCAAGTCAGGTGTATGCAGAAGACGGGACTTTAATGGGCAAATATTATATTGAAGACAGGATTAATGTACAGTATAAAGATATCAGCAAAAATGTAATTGAAGCCCTTGTAGCAACAGAAGATGAGCGTTTTTATGATCATAGTGGCATTGATGCAAGATCATTGGCCAGGGCTTTCTTTTATTTAGGCAGTGAAGGTGGCGCCAGTACCATCACCATGCAAACAGCCAAAAACTTGTTTACAGAAAACTGGAGCACTAAAAATTTTATTTTAAGAGGTTTGCAAAAATTAAAAGAAGGCATTATTGCTGTAAAGTTGGAACGCAATTTTACAAAAGAAGAAATTGCCACTTTGTATTTGAATACGGTTGCATATGGCGACAATGTTTTTGGCATTAGGAATGCATCCAAAACATTTTTTCAAAAAGAGCCAGACAGATTAAATGTAGAGGAAGCCGCTGTATTAATTGGAATGCTAAAAGGAGCAACATTGTACAACCCAAGAAGAAATCCAAAATTAGCATTAGATAGAAGAAATACGGTTTTGAATCAAATGGTTAGAAACAACTATTTGAAAGAATCGGAAGCGGTTATGCTCAAGTCTAAACCAATCGAACTCAATTATAAAAAATTAGATGAAACAACTGGCCTAGGACCCTATTTCAGAATGATCTTGGGAGAAGAAATGAAAAGATGGTGTAAAGAAAACAAAAAAAATAATGGAGATGCCTATGATTTATACAGAGACGGTCTGAAAATTTACACCACTATCAATCCAAGAATGCAATTGTATGCCGAAGAGTCTGTTGCAAAGCATATTAGCTACATGCAAAAATTATTAAATACGCAAGAAAATATCAAAAACGGAACTGTTTGGAAAGGATTTGAAAATGTATTAGAACAGGCCATGAAACAATCTGAACGTTGGAAAAATGCCAAGAAAGATGGCCTTTCCGACGATGAAACTAAAAAGACTTTTTATCAAAAAGTGCCCATGCATGTTTTTGCATGGAATAATACAAGAGGTAAAGACACCGTAATGACCCCTTATGATTCTGTCAAGTACCATCGTCAGATGTTGCAAGCAGGATTTATGGTAATGGACCCGCTCAATGGACAGATAAAAGCTTGGGTTGGTGGAATAGATTTCAAAACCTTTAAATACGATCACGCCAATATCAATACCAAGCGTCAAGTAGGATCAACCATTAAACCACTTTTATATAGTTTAGCAATAGAGGAAGCTGGCTTTACACCGAATACAGAAGTAAACGATGTTCAACAAAGTTTTGGCAGTTATGGCATGGTGCCCAATACTGGAAAAACATGCACAGGCGCTACCATGCCAATGGCCTTGGCATTAGCAAAATCCAGAAACTGCGCTTCTGCCTATATTTTAAAACAACTCGACAATACTGCAAACAATGGAGCTAAACGATTTGTAGAGTACCTCAAAAAATGTGAGATGACGAGTAAGCTTGACCCCTATCCTTCCATCGCACTAGGTGCCACAGAAATCTCTTTGTATGAAATGATGCAAGCATACAGCATGTTTCCTGGAAGGGGTTTCAATGCAAAACCAATGTACATCACTCGAATTGAAGATAAAAATGGCAATGTATTAGCAACATTTACCCCAAAACGCAAAGAAGTAATCAATGATGTGACTGCTTATTCCATCATCAAAATGATGCAAGGGGTAATGACCAATGGAACAGGGGCTGGAATTTGGGGATATGATGTTCCGGGCGGATTAGAAATTGCCGGAAAAACTGGAACCACCAATGACAATAGTGATGCCTGGTTCATGGGATACACTCCTCAATATTTGGCTGGCGGATGGGTTGGTTGCGACGATCGATTCATTCGCTTCAATAGTGAAAATCTAAATGGTCAAGGCGGTAGAGCTGCAATGCCTATCTGGGCTTATTTTTTTAACAAAGCAGCTGCCGATGCCAATTGCGGCATAGACACGAAGATGACTTTTATCAAACCTGATATCATGAGTGATGATATCAATATAGATTATATTAATGGCACAACGCCAATACTAGGAGGAGAAGGAGAAGATTTAGGTACGGGCACTTCTACTGACTATGAAGTTCCAAAAGACATTAAACCAGAAGAGTTGGGCGCCGAATCTCAAATCATTTTAAAAGAAGGAGAAAAACCAGTTGATTCAAAAGACAAAAAACCGGGTAATTTGCCTACCACGCCAGCCAATAAACCAGGAGAAAAACCGGCAGAAAAACCAAAAACTATAATGCCTAAAAAGCCAGGGGGAGGAACCAATTAATCAATATAAATAATACCGAACGCTTGTCTTAATCCTTGGGATGCTTGATGTATAAAGCGAAGCCAATGATTGCCATATTTCGAATAGAAAATTGAAAAATTATCATGTCTTTCTTGCAAATGATTGCCCGGAAATAAACTTGATTTTAATTGTGTGATTTGCTGTATAGCCATTTGAAACTTTTCCTTTTCAGCCCGGAGCATCTTCTTTTCCAATTGTTCCACTTTTTTTATCGCTTTGCTTTTGATAGCAATAACATGATCTACTAAGCTAACATCTATTGCACCTGATAAATTTTGTAATTGTTGATACAACAAATCGATTGCTGTTAATTCATTAATTAAAGACAATTGATGATTGCTATTGGCTTTTACTGTTCTGTTGATCAGCTCCGATGAATCGGCAAAAAGATCAATTTCGCTAAAAGCCAATTTTGCTAATTTTTCTTTTTGCGTTTTCTCAATGACTAAAAATGAATTCCTTAATACCAAAACGGGATAAGGAATATTCACTGCTTTAAAAACATTTTTCAATTCCAACCAATAGGCCAATTCTCCCCCACCACCAATAAAAGCTATATTGGGTAAAATCATTTCTTGAAAAACACCCCTTAAAATTACATTAGGACTAAATCGTTCTGGATAATTTGCTAATTCTTGCAGCATTTCTTCTTTAGAAAAAACAAGGTTCAAAGCGTTGATTTCATATTGGCCTTCGGCATTCAATTCAATTCTTTCTCGATGGTTATCAATTAAATAAAATAAATTAATAGCTCTGCCTGATGCTTGTACTTTATAATTCAAAGAAATTGATGCTGCCGTATGTTCTACAATTGGACGAGAAAACTGTTCTAACAATTCTTTTTGTATCACCGAAGAAAAAGCAGCTTTCAATTCAGCTTGATCTGGCATCAATACCACTACCCCATAAGCAGCAAACAATTGATTCACCAATTCCAGTGTAGCTTGTTGTATTAATTTCCCTTCAGTATAACTAGCCTTATACAATTCTATTAACTCATTGCCAAATGGCAGTACCCCTATTTGTCCTTCGATGGTATTCATCATTTGAAGAAATGATTGATCCACCTTCATTCTACCCACAGCGCCCGTTTGTTTTGTATTCCAAATTAATGACTGACCTCCTATATGTATAGTTCCCAATTCTTCTAAATCAGCATCCTCGCTTCCCATATAATAAACCGGAACAAATTGATTATCTGGAAATTGCAGCGTTAATTCTTCAGCCAATTTAACTGCATGCATTATCTTATAAATAAAATACAAAGGGCCTGTGAAAATATTGGGTTGATGTGCTGTAGTGACGGTGAATACATTTTCTTTCAGCAATAAGTCAATATTCGTTTTTACTTTTTCTGAGATTGGCAAGCCACTGTATTGCTTTTGAATGGTATTGACCAATAAAGTTCTATTGGTGTTTATTTTTTTTCTTTGATCAATGGCTGCGCGTATCCCTTCTACTGTTGGAGCATGTTCGTAAAATGGTTTTAGCAAATCAGACTGCTGCAAATAATCAGTTACAATTTTTGAAAAAGCTTGGGTGCTATTGTATGACAAATAAGAGGTAGTACAATCCATATGATCAGTAAAAATACAAATTCATTTAAGCATTGCATTATTTATTCTGTCAGTTAAATCTGTCGGGATTAAATGAACCAATATCCATACTAGGTTGTTTGTTCTGAATCAACTCACTCACTAATTTTCCTGTACCAGCACCTAAACTTAGGCCCACCATAGAGTGCCCAGTAGCCATTACCAAATTATTCCACTTTGCAGGCTTGCCTAAATATGGCAACCCATCTGCTGAACATGGTCTGAAGCCATACCAAACCTTGTCGATTGTTGGAAGTGGAATATCAAATTCAGGATAAAATCGCTTGACTGCTTGTAGCAAACCTTCCACCCGATTCATTCTTGGCGGTGTTTTAGTGGAAGTGATTTCCATCGTTCCACCAAATCGGATTTTATTGCCATCCATGGGGGTTAGTGCTGCTCTACCCTCCACCAGCACTGCAGGATAATTGATTTTATAAGGAGAATTTTCGAGCGTAATAGAATAGCCTCTTCCCGGCATTAATAAAATATCCAAGTCCAATTGAGCAGCCAACTCTCTACTCCATGAACCCGTTGCCAAAACAACTGCATCTGTTGCATAAAACTCCTTATTAGTTTTAATAGCAGTAATTTCTTTTCCTTTTTTCTCAAAACCGATAACTTCTGTATCCTTTACAAATTGCACTCCTCTATCTTTCAATAAATTGAATAATCGGTTCATCAATAGATTGGGATATAAATGCGCATCACAATTAAACAATACCGCTCCTTTGGCATTTAATTTAGTTTGAGGTTCCATTGCTTGGAGCTGATCGTAATTCAATAATAAAGTATCTGTTAAACCCAATTCATGTGCTTTCTCTACCAAATGCTTGCACTTTTCTGCCCCGGCATCGGTTTGAAAAATTTCCAACAACCCTTTTTGCTCATATGCAAAAGAAAAGCCTGGAATGGCATTCCATTCCTCATACATTTTCTTGCTTAATATGGCAATATCTCTTAAAGGAATGGCAGATTTTTCTACATGCGCTGGAGTTGCAATTTGCATAAATTTCAGCCCCCATTTGATTAAACTGATATCTAATCGGGGTTGAACATAAAAAGGGCTTCTCGAATTCCACATCCATTTAAGCCCCTGCTTAACAATACCAGGCGTTGCCAATGGAACAAAATGACTCGGACATACATAGCCTGCATTTCCATAGGAACAGTTATTGGAAAAATCATTCTTATCTATAACAGTAACATCAAACCCTGCTTCATTTAAATAATAGGCACTACTTAATCCAATAATGCCACCACCAATTACAGCCACTTTCATTGATAATTGTTTTAAATATTTCGGAAAATTACAGAAAAAATAGCTTACTAGGGGAAGAACTGACTCATTTTAGGTTCTTTCAAGTAACTTAGATAACTAGAACTGTTGATATGGAAACATACGGAAGAATTTTATTATTTGCAATGCCCGCATTTTTGGCATTGGTACTATTTGAAAAATGGTGGGGATGGAGAAAGGGAAATGATACAGTAAGAACCATGGACATGATAGCTAGCCTCAGTTCTGGAATTACCAACTCCACAAAAGATGTGCTGGGGCTAAGTATTGCCGTGCTTAGTTACGATTGGATGGTAAACCATTGGGCTTTGTTTCAGATCAATTCTACCATATTGATTTACATCATTGCATTTATTGCTTTGGACTTAACAGGCTATTTAGTACATCGTATAGACCATGAAATCAACTTTTTTTGGAATGCACATTTAATTCATCACAGCAGCGAGGAATTTAATTTGGCCTGTGCTTTAAGGCAAAGCATTTCCACTTTTTTCAGACTTTTTACCATTTTTTTATTACCAGCTGCATTATTGGGGGTGCCAACCCAGGTAATTGCCATAGTAGCACCCTTGCATTTATTTGCTCAATTCTGGTATCACACTCAACATATCCATAAATTAGGTTGGCTAGAAAATATCATCGTTACTCCTTCCCACCATCGAGTTCATCATGCACTGAACCCAGAATACCTCGATAAAAATTATGGACAAATTTTTATTTTTTGGGATAAATGGTTTGGCACATTTCAAGAAGAATTACCAACCATAAAACCAGTTTACGGAATTACAAGACCAGTGCAAACTTGGAACCCAATTAAAATCAATTTCACCCATATTGCACTGCTGATAAAAGATGCATGGCATACAAAAAAATTAATCGACAAAATAAGAATATGGTTTATGCCCACCGGATGGAGACCTTCAGATGTATCCAACCAATATCCCATATACAAAATTGATGACCCTTATCATTTTCAGAAGTACGATACCATGAATAACAAATGGTTAACTACCTGGACATGGATACAAATTTCAATCCTGCTGCTTTTCATCAGCTATCTGTTTGGGAATATCGCAACTATTGGAAGTCCTGGAATGTTTTTCTATGGTGCTTTTATTTATGTATATGTTTATGCATTCACCGATTTAATGGATGAAAATGCCAACGCATGGATCTGGGAAATGAGTAAGTCGGTTGTAGGTATTATTTTATTGTATACAACCAAAGATTGGTTTGGAATTGGAAATATTTGGGCAGCACTGCCCTATATGATTGCCGCTTATTTTGTTGTTTCACCAATCATTGTATTTCAACTTGCAAAAGCCAACTTTAAAGCACCCTCAATGGCATAAGTTATAACAAATCATCACTTGTAAAACTCAATGGCAATAGCATTGCAGCATTGGGAATAATAAATACTTTGCCTTCCATTCCACTCATGATCAATCTTATCGGATGTTTAAGCCTAGATTCATATTCCAATAAACTTTGTCGGCATATTCCACATGGAGAAATAGGATGATCACTCTCTCCATTTAAATTATGGTAGCTGATAGCCATCGTATGAATTGCTGTATTTGGATGAAAAGAAGAAATGGCTGATATCAATACTCTTTCTGCGCACAAACCAACAGGAAAGCTTGCATTCTCCTGATTACTTCCATTCACTATTTCTCCATTAGCTAATAATGCTGCTGCACCTACTTGAAAATTGGAATAGGGCGCATAGGCAGTAGCTGTGATACTCCTTGCTGTCTCTAATAAATTAGCATCAACCTTATTCAACCCTTTTATTGATTGATAAACCTCATAAATAAAATGTACTTCTTTCTGCTTCATAACCAAAACCAATTTAGACAAAAAAGTCCTCCAAGCATTATGCCAGGAGGACCCGCTTGGTATTGGAAGATACAACTTTTAATTGATTACCTTAAATATACGCTTCCATCTTGGGCCCTTCTCCCAACTGAACCAAATCAATGAAGCTTTCCCTACTATATTGGTTTCTGGAACAAAACCCCAAAACCTACTATCCTGACTTCTATGTCGATTATCGCCCATCATCCAATAATAATTCAATGTAGGAACATAGCGATTGGTTTCTTTTCCATTGATGATAAACTTACCATTAACTTCTTCTAAAGTATTTTTTTCATACACGGTTATCAATCTTCTATACATTTCAATGGTTGAAGCGTTTACTGGAATAGCCTCTCCTTTTTTAGGAATTTTTATTGGGCCATAGTTATCAAGGGTCCAAGGATAATTGGCATCATCATTCGGAAAAAACATACCAACATGCGTATCAACATATTTTTCCATTGATACAACATTTGGTTGAGCTTTTACTTTTGCAGCTTCACTTGCTGTCATGTTAAAAACCACAGTAAACTTGTCAGGCCCTTGCGAATATTGCCCCTTTGTATCTTCTGGATCTATTCCCAATTCATTCTTTAAAAAATCATCGGCAAAGGAATTTCCATTTGTGGTAACAATGTATTCAGTTTGTGCTCCTGGTGGTTCATACGCAGGTTGATTATTTACAAATAATTCGGCATTTTTAACTTGGATGACATCTCCAGCTATACCAACGCAACGTTTGATATAGTTGTCTGTTTTATCCATGGGATGAACAAGAATAGGATACTCAGCCATTAATGCTTCTCTATTGCCTTTGTATTGGCTGCTTCTCAACACTTCATAGTAAGTAATCTTGCTTCCAAAGTCTGGTAAATTAATGATGGTATCCCCCGCAGGAAAGTTAAATACCACAGCATCATTTCTTTGTACTTCATTAATAACAGGAAGACGTTTATATGGTATTTGAACCTCTTTAATATAGGAAGGCGTAGTTATTGAAAAAGGCATTGTATTGTGTACAAAAGGAAAAGACAAAGGTGTTTGAGGAACTCTTGCCCCGTAAGTCATTTTACTCACAAACAAAAAATCATTCACCAACAATGTTTTTTCCATACTTTCTGTTGGAATCACGTAAGCCTCAAATACAAAAGTTCTGATTAATGTTGCGGCAACCACTGCAAAAACACCAGCATCAATCCACTCTCTGGATGCTGGTTTATAATATAATTTTAAAGACTCAGGTCCATAAAATTTTTCTTTCTGTGAAAAGCCTAAATAAGGAAAATAGATAAAAGGAATTAAAACAGTTGCCGCATGATCTAGCACAGAAACTTTCTTAAAATTCATTACAAAGATGATGGCAATCCAAATGGTGATGAACTGTCCTGCAATAGGAATAAGTTGTAACCAAAACCAATACTGCTTAATACCGGTTTTTTGAACAATTAACCAGGTATTGTAAAATGGAATCAATGCTTTCCAAGGCTCAATTCCAGCTTTCTTAAACATCCCATACAAACCAATATGCCAACCAATGAATCCAACAATAAAAAGCAATAATCCCATAATATTATATTAAGTAGTAACAAAAATATCCAATTAGTATGCAAACTGCCCAATTATTACAAAATGTTTTACTAAATGTACATTTTAACGTCTTTAGCGGTTATTTCCTTTCCAGACAAGATGATCAACCGTTCAACTACATTTCTAAGTTCGCGAATATTCCCCGTCCAATTATGTTTTTGAAGCGCCTCCAATGCTGCAGGATTTATGGATTTTATCGATTGCCTGTATTCAAGTGCAATTTGTTCTAAAAAATGATTTACCAAGAGCTCAATATCGGCTATTCGCTCATTTAAGGAGGGCACATGAATTAAGATTACGCCTAAACGGTGGTATAAATCTAAACGAAAGTTTTTTGCTTCTACTTCTTTCAATAAATCCTTATTGGTAGCAGCAATAACCCTTACATCTACACTGATTTCCTTATCGCCCCCCACTCTTGTTATTTTCCCTTCCTGTAATGCTCTCAACACTTTTGCCTGAGCTCCTAAACTCATGTCTCCAATCTCATCTAAAAACAAAGTACCCCCATTGGCTTGTTCAAATTTTCCGATACGCTGTTTTATGGCAGAAGTAAAAGAACCTTTTTCATGCCCAAATAATTCGCTCTCAATCAATTCACCAGGAATGGCTGCACAATTCACTTCAATGATTGGCGCAGCTGATCGATCACTTTTCTCATGAAGCCATCTAGCTACCAATTCTTTACCAGTTCCATTTTCACCAGTTATCAAAACCCTTGCATCGGTTGGGGCAACTTTTTCAATGGTCTCTTTGATTTGAATAATTGGTTCACTATTTCCTATAATTTCTTGAACACCTGCAACTTTTTTCTTCAACACTTTTGTTTCTTGAACAAGTAAAGTTCTGTCAAGTGCATTGCGCAATGTGATCAATAATCTGTTTAAATCCGGAGGTTTAGCAATATAATCGAAAGCGCCTTTTTTTACCGCATCAACTGCTGTTTCTATATTTCCATGACCACTTATAATAATAATAGGAATTTCAGGAAAAATTTCTTTCGCCTTTTGTAAAAATTCAATTCCATCCAATTTGGGCATTTTAATATCGCATAATACTGTATCAAAATTTCCTGCTTTAAATTTTTTCAACCCCTCCTCACCATCATTTGCTTCCTCTACCAAATATCCTTCGTTAGAAAGAATATCTTTTAACACATTGCGTATTGCTTTTTCGTCGTCGATGATTAATATGGATGCCATATAATTATTTGTTTGCTAAGTTAATCATTGAAACCCGATTCGGATGCCTGCATAAAAGTTTTTTGATGGGGCAGGATTAAAAAATCGATTGCCTGCTGCATTGATATCATTGCCCAAACTATACAATTGATTCAATAAATTATCTGCACCAATAAATACATCAATTGCATATTTCTGCCATTTAACCAGTTTGCCCATTTTGGCCTGAACCAATTGATTGTGCTCTGTAAAAACAGTATTGGCATCATTTAAAGGAATTTTACTTGCAGCATTCATCGATACGTTAACATAATACCCACTTAGAAATAGAGATTGAATACCAATAAAAACAATTGTTTTAGGCACCCCGGTGATTGCATTTCCATTGAATGAATTTACTCCTTGCTTGTATTCAACAAACCGATAAGGTTGATAACTCAAAGAGCCATTGATTGCAAGCTGCCGCATTATTCCTGCTTTTCGGCTAATCAAATTGTGTTTGATCAATAATTCTACTCCTTCTTGCAAAGACGATCCGGCATTCACAAAATATTCTGCTCCAGATACATCATTCCTCCTTACAATAGCATTATTCAGCTTAAATCGATAGTATGATAAATCCAACATTAAATGATTGCCAAAGAAATTTCCTTTAAGGCCTGCTTCAAAATTCCAACCCTTCTCTGCTTCTAAAAAAGGATAGAAATTACCATCGGATGGCCTTACTTCAGCCAAACTCGGCGATGAAAAACCTTTGGCTGCTACTAGGTATAAAAACATGTTTTTCATTGCTTGAAAAGACATAGCAATTCTTGGAACAAAGGGAGCATTGATTGTTCTTGTATTTAAAATTGGCTGAGCATCTGATGGCCTTTTATAATCGTACAATTGTTGATTACTGCTAAACCCAGCTGTAATCAATAGTTTTTTAACAACTTGCCATTTCAATTGAGAGAAAAAAAATTGTTGCTTACTAAAAACAAAGTCTTTACTAATCAGATTCCCAGGAATACCGGCATTGTTCAAATAATTATTAATTGCAGACTCATTCATCAATAACTCAATTCCATTTACCCATTGTATATAATTGTTGTTATTGAATGGTGTGTAAACATGTTGAAAACCAATATTGAAATTGGTTTCATTTCTTTGCTCGTAATTGGTTATAAATGGATTTTTAAATGCAGTTCTATTAAGAGAAACAAACCATTTGATGCTATGGTACTGATTGAACTGATATTTGTGTGAAATGGCCCCAAAAATGGTTTGATTAAAAACAGCCGTATTTTGTTGCACAGATCCAGGCAACGTAGCAGTTGGTTGTCTGGACAATTTAGGATTCAATTGCATTTGAGCTGAAGTGATTCCTCCAGGCGTTCCGTAATTTAAATCTGTTACAAATAACAAAGTATTAAAAATACTTTTTGTGGTTTTCATGGCCGTTTGCCATACCAATCCATTTTTTTGAAGAAAAGATTGTTCTCTATATCCATCTGTAACCAATCGATGAATTTGTAAAGAAGAACTGAATTGTTTATTTGAATATTTCCATTCTCCTTGTTGCTGATTCATTCCAAAAGACCCAACAGAGAAGCCGAAATCAAAAGATTGATTGATTGAATCAGCAAATAAAATAGGCTTATTCAATAAAATAGCACCTCCGGTTCCAGCCCCATACATACTGGAAGCAGGTCCCTTGGCAACTTCTACTTGACTTACAGACTGCAGGTCTAATAAATTAATGTATGTATTTCCTGTTGCATCCGATAAAGGAATTTCATTCCAATACAGTTTGATGTTTCTAACCCCAAAAGGCGAACGCAAAGAACTTCCCCTGAGTGATACTCTATAACTACCTGGGGATCGTTCTTCCATTCTAACACCAGGCAAACTATTCAACACTGGAACAAAAGACAAGGAGGAAAAGCTTGCTAAATCTTTAGAAGAAACCAATGCAATGGAACCCGGAACTTCTATCCAACGTCTGTTGGTATTAAAAGCAGTAACAATAACTTCTTTTAAAGTAGTATCTTTTTGAAAACGAATTGTATCAGATTGCGCTATCCCTGAGTGAAACATCAAACAGCTAATAAAAAAGAATACGCAATTTTTAAACACAATTATTTTTTCATGTACATCACTTCTTTCACCAACTTAACTGTTCTACTAACATCTGGCATAGCCAATGCAGTTAAATTAGGCGCATAGTGCATAGGAGCATCTGCGCTGGTAATGCGGCGAATTGGTGCATCTAAATAATCAAATCCTTCTTTTTGTATGCGATAGGTAATCTCAGAAGATACAGATGCAAATGGCCATTGTTCTTCTACAATCACCAATCGATTGGTTTTTTTAATGCTTTCAAGAATAGTCATCCAATCCAATGGACGTATTGTTCTTAAATCAATTACTTCGGCACTGATTCCTTCTTTATCTAATTCAGCAGCAGCACCCAAGGCCACTTTCATCATTTTATTATAGGATACAATTGTTATATCTCTTCCTTGTTTTTTAACATCCGCCTTGCCCAATGGAATATAATATTCCTCTTCAGGCACTTCCGACTTATCGCCATACATCACTTCACTTTCCATAAACATAACAGGATCTTGTTCATAACGTATTGCTTGTTTCAATAACCCCTTAGCATCATATCCATTTGATGGAGAAACAACTTTTAATCCTGGTATATTGGCATAATAACTTTCAAATGCCGTAGAGTGTTGAGCTCCAAGCTGACCAGCACTTCCGTTTGGCCCTCTGCAAACAATCGGACAACTAATTTGCCCGCCACTCATGGCCAACATTTTAGAAGCCGTATTTAAAATTTGGTCCATTGCCAAAACAGCAAAATTCCAAGTCATAAATTCAACGATTGGGCGTAAACCACTTTGAGCCGCACCTACAGCAACTGCTGTAAAACCCAGTTCTGCAATAGGCGTATCAATTACTCTTTTTGCACCAAATTCTGCAAGCATACCTTGGCTTACTTTATATGCACCATTGTATTCTGCTACTTCCTCCCCCATTAAAAATACTCGATCGTCTCTTCTCATCTCTTCACTCATCGCCTCACGAAGGGCTTCTCTAAAAGCTATTGAACGCATAGTTGGTCTTTTTTTTAAAATGAGCACAAAAATAGCCCATATTGACATATAAAACGAAAAAATCCCTTCCTGAAAAACCAGGAAGGGATTTATATACTTACTATCCTTCTACATATTAAAATACATTCCAGCCAAAGCTCACATAGTACAATCCACCGATTTGTACATTACCAAATCCGTTGTAGTAATACTTATTGAAAATATTGGTACCACCCAATTTCAAGATAGATTTAGATTTAGGGAATTTGTAATTTACTTGAGCATCTACAGTAGAATAAGAAGGCACTTGACCACTAGCAAATGTACCTTCATACAAGAATGAATCTACCCATCTGTACAACACATTAAATCCGAAACGATTGTCTTTACCAAAACCACTATTGCTAAATCCGCCATTAAAACGCATTTTAGGTGTGTTGAAAAAAGACACAAATCCTGGAGGTAAATCTCCAATAACATCAGAATATACATTGGCGTTAACAGAGAAGTTCTTAGGCAATAAATACTCTGCAGAAGCACCCCAACCTGTTACATCAACAGAACCTGGAGCATTTACAGTAATACTGTATGCATTTCTTGTAGCCGCATTTAATAAGTTAGCAGGATTGCTAGGTAGTCCTGCTCTTTGTTGAAGCACATTTACACCACTTAAAAAATCCCTGTATTTAGCTTGGTATGCATAAACATCAATCAATAATTTTTTAGCAATTAAACCCTTGTAACCAACTTCAAATGAAGTAGTAGATTCAGGCTTTAATTCACCAAACTGTTGTACTCGTAGCAAAGCAGGGTTTGGAGCACCAGCAAGTGCGCTTGCACCAAATGCTTGTACACTAGGAACGGTATAAGCAGGATTTCCTTGGAAATTATAAAAATCTCTCAAAGCAGGTAATCCGCCCATTAATCTACCATTGCTGGTATTCAAATTAATCCACTGATTCTGCGTGGTTGGGAAACGGTAAGCTGTTTGATAAGAGAAACGAAGATTATGGTCTTGAGCCAATTTAACTACCGCAGAAACCCTTGGGGTAAAGCGACCTTTGAAATTGGTGTTTTTATCGTAACGGCCAGAACCGGTAACTTTCAAACGATCTCCAAAAAATTTCTGAGAGATTTGTAAGTAAGCGCCTGTTTCATTGATTTTAATCGGGCCAGCTGTATCGGCAAAAATGGTTCCATTAGAATTTAATTGGAATTGACGCCAGTTACCACCAACCAATACATCGGTACCGTTCTTAGCCAATCCCAAAGCTTCAGTTAAATTGTATTGTCCATCTAGTGCTAATAATTTTGTTCTATCAACAAATAAACCACCACCCGCAGAGATAGGCAATCCTGCCACACCTTGGAACAATGGATTATTCATGATATTGCTAGTAGGTCTGCCTTGATCAGCAACACCACGAGCTGTATTATGAACTGACAACGCATTTTGGGCAACAGCAGCAGATCCAGCAACTTGTCCTGCAGCAACAGCCTGAGCAGGCGTTAAACCTGAGGCTAAGCCAGCCCCATATGCAGCACCCAAAGCTTGACCATAAATACCTGCAGCAGTACTCACCATGCTTCCAATGTATTGAGGATACCATTGAGTAGCACTTGGTTTCCAAGCCTCGTTAAACAATCTTGTTGTTGTTACAGTAGCATAAGAACTACCAGAATTTTCACGAGTGGTATACGCTCTTACATACCAGTTTTTTGATTTTAACTCGGCTTTGTATTGACCCAATGTGAAATCTTTGATAGAGTAACGATCTACACCAGTGTATACTGTTGTTCCAGTACCCCAGTTTCCAGCTAAAATAGCTTCTACTTTATCATTAATTTTATAGTGCAATGCGGCATTGAACTTGAAATTTAAAGTAGTTGGATCTACCACTTGGTTTTCATTATAACCAGTTCTAGAAACAGGAGTAGGTCTGTTAGCGAAGTGTCCTAGAACTCCAGCAGAAGGAATTGTAACACTTCCACCAAAACCAGGCAAATTAATAACTCCTAAAACTGGAGTAGATGCAATAACTCCTCTAAAAGCAGCACTTAAATCATTAGTGGTTTCATCTCCATAAATATTTACCCCATCAAAATTGGGATCAGAAACCCTATTTCCACCTCTTACTTCTCCGTTTGGATTGGCTGAGAGTGGAGATCTTAAATAGTTGCTGTTATTATTAGCAGTCCAGTCTTGTGCTTGTACAAATTGTGCATTGATTTTATATGCAAATTTTTCGTTGATTTTCTTGGCCCAACGAACACTCCAATCATAATAAGCCGCACGAGGACGTTGATAACTATCAACATGGTTTACTCCTTGTTTAATTTGAAAACTCATGCCTTGGTATTTGAATGGGTTTTTACTATTAATAAGTAAAGTACCATTTGTACCACCAGGGCCATATAATGCAGAAGAAGCACCTTGCAATAATTCAATATTGTCTACATCTAACTCAGTAACACCAGTAATATTACCTACAGAGAAGTTAAGACCTGGCGCTTGGTTATCCATTCCATCCACAATCTGGTTTAAACGTGTATTACCTGAGCTGTTAAAACCACGAGTACCAACACTCGTAAAAGTTAAACTCGCAGAAACTACGTCTACACCCTTCAAACTAGCTATTAAATCATAATAGTTTGCTGATGGTGCATTGCGAATAGCTGATGCGCTTAATCTTTCTATTGAAACAGGAGACTCTAAAATTCTCTCAGGAACTCTTGAAGCAGAAACTACAATCTCATCACCCAAAGTGAAAGCGGTTTCTAAATCAACAGCAATATTTTCATTGTTGCTTTTAACTACAACTTCTTTAGCTGCATATCCAACAGAAGATATAACTAAAGTAAAAGGTAGTTTTTGAACTGTAGAAAACTTAAAATTACCCTTGTCGTCGGTGTAAGTTCCAGCAGCTCCTCCTTTTACAGAAACGGATACCGCAGATAGTAATTCTTTAGATTTACCGTTTTTAATAGTACCTGAAACTGTTGTAGACTGTTGTGCAAAAGCAGTAAAACTCAGCGCCGTTGCAAACAACACCATACCTAAATGGGCTAATAATCTTCTCATATTGGCAATTTTTGTTTATAATAACAAGCAAATTAGTATATGTTAAGTACTTGTAAAAATTTAATTTTCAATATTTCCATTTTTTATTGTGGAGAAAAATACCCAAATGCAGCCCTTAATACTGGTTTCTAGGTTTATTTTTGAAGCATGTCGACCCAAATATTCCCTCAGCAAACCGGTTTTTACAAAGGAAAAGTTCGTGATGTGTACTATATCCAGGAAAACTGGCTGGTAATGATAGCCAGTGACCGTATTTCAGCTTTTGATGTGATACTGCCAAGAACCATACCTTTTAAAGGGCAAGTGTTGAACCAGATTGCTGCATATATGTTGCACAAAACAGCCGATATCTGTCCAAATTGGCTAATTAGTAACCCAGCCCCCAATGTTTCCATTGGCAAAAAATGCAACCCATTTAAGATAGAGATGGTGGTTCGTGGCAATTTAGTTGGGCATGCCTGGAGAACCTATCAATCAGGAAATAGAATGATATGTGGAGCAAAAATGATTGATGGATTGAAAGAAAATGACTTCTTCCCAACACCCATCGTTACTCCATCAACAAAAGCAGCCGAAGGCCATGACGAGGATATTTCAAAAGATGAAATTATCAAACAAGGATTAGCCTCCTTAGCAGAATGGAATCAATTGGAAAATTATGCTTTGCAATTGTTTGAAAGAGGAAAAGCCATTGCAGCTAAGCAGGGTTTGATTTTAGCTGATACCAAATATGAATTTGGAAAAATCGGAGATACCATTTACTTAATGGATGAAATTCATACACCAGATTCTTCTAGGTATTTTTATGCAGATGGATTTGAAGAAAGGCAGCAAAAAGGAGAACGTCAAAAACAACTAAGCAAAGAATTTGTAAGAGAGTGGTTGATCGAAAACAATTTCATGGGAAAGGAAAATCAAACCGTTCCTGCCATGTCGGATGAATGGGTTAATACCATAAGCCTTCGCTATATTGAATTGTATGAAAAAGTGATTGGCGAAAAATTTGTACCAGAGCCACTTACCGAGGAAGCAACTCAGCAAAAAATAAAAGAAGCCTTGTATCCTTTGCTATAAGCACCCTTAAGTTGATCGATCTCCTGCGTTTAATAGATCCGACAGTTTTGGTCTGAGTCGAGCACTGCTTTTATTAAAAATGTTTTGACCTTTATCAATCCCTTTTCTAATGGCTTCTTGGCGTTCTTTAGGCAAATGAATGGTTGCTACACATTCATTACTGCAACAACCATTGAACTGATCTGCACATGATGCACATTGAATAAACAATAAATGGCAACCATCGTTTTTACAATTGGTATGCGTATCACAAGGCTTACCACATTGATGACAATTGGCAATAATGTCTTCGGTAACTCGCTCTCCTAAACGATCATCAAAAACAAAATTCTTTCCAATGAATTTTGCGGGTAAATTTTGCTCTTTGATTTCTTTTGAATAATGAATGATGCCTCCTTCTAAATGATACACATTTTCAAATCCTTGATGCAACATATAGGCACTTGCTTTCTCGCAACGGATTCCTCCGGTGCAATACATGATGATATTTTTTTGCTCTTTCCCTTTAAGCATATCAACTGCCATAGGAAGTTGATCTCGAAAAGTATCAGATGGAATTTGAACAGCATTTTCGAAATGACCTACTTCAAATTCATAATGATTGCGCATATCTACCACAACTGTATCGGCGTTATTCAGTAGCTCATTCATTTGAACTGCATTTACATACTTGCCTTTTTTTTCCATAGAAAAATGAGGGTCTTCAATTCCATCAGCTACAATTTTATCACGCACTTTTATTTTCAATACCCAAAAACTTTTCCCTTGTTTCAATTCATCATTTAAACCATTTGCATCTTCCACTGCAACATTCAGTCGGAGGTCTTCTAAGCCTTTGTGATTTTGCAAAATATTTTTGAAATCGGCCAAGAAATGATCAGGAACACTCACTTGTGCATTGATGCCTTCTTTTGCAATATATATTCTGCCAAAAACAGAAATAGATGTCAATTGTTTATACAAATCATCTCTAAACTGCTGAGGATTTTGAATGGTGAGGTAACGATAAAAACTAATTGTGGTTCTTTTGAAAGTTTCTTTCATCAAAAGCGCCTTCAACTCCTTATTGGAGATACGATTGTGTAATACAGCCATTGAATTTAATTTTAGACATAGCATGCGCTATGTTCCAATTTTTAAATAGGAGCCGCTTGCAGGGCAGCCAAAATCAATCATAAAGTTAACATTTATCGAGACAATGGTACCGAAAATCTAAAACCGCTTGGCTTAAACCCATTTTGCTCAAATCCTTGCACAAAATCTATTCTCATGATTTTAAAAATATTCTCTAACCCAATAAAGTATTCTATATAATTGGTTCCATTATTCAGATAAAGTCCATTGGCACCTGTAACAAAAAACCAATTGAGTTTTTTAAACCCAGGAATCTTATTACTAATGAAACCATTTAAGTGATGTTCGATATGTACAGCCGCATTGAATGAAGCAGTATTGCTGTATCGATAATATGCTGCCAATTGAAAGCTATTTAAAAAATTGGAAGAAAAAGCCGTTTGATTGCCTAAGAAATGATGATAATCTGGAATAAAAGTTTTATTTGCTTGCAGAAAACCACCCACAACAAGGTTATAACTGAATCTGCCATAAAGCTTAAGATTCAACTGATCATTTACACTCACACGCCAACGCGTATAATCTACATCGCTTCCAAATAAACCGTTTATACCCTGAGTAATACTTGCATTGATCGTTGGATACCTGGAACCTACACTTACTTTACGATCAGGAAATTCCACATACTTAGATCCAGGCCTCCAACTCATTCCGACAGTTAATATAGCCGCCTGGTGATTGATCATTTTAGTATTGGTAAGCTCAGTTGGATAATTGGGAGTGAATTGTCTGTCGGGCTTATCAGACCAATTAGTCATATCTGCTAAATTGTCCAATGCATACCTGTTTTGAAATTGAAAATTAGCGCTTAGATTAAGCCCACTCCCAACCCCTTGAGAATATCCGATTCTAAAAAAATCGGCTTGATAGATTTTAAAATAATTGTATTCTTGAGTTAATGTATACAAAGAATTAATCCGTTCACCTATGGGTTCGGCATTGTTATACTGAAGTACTTTTCTTCCCCCAGCAACAGACAATGATTGAATGTATTTTTTTCCAAAATTATAATTGAATGCAAGGCTTGGATTAAAATGTCCATTGGCAAAACCATATCGAATGGTTGGCGTTATTGAAATAGATTTTCTGCCCTCATAACTTTTAGAGAATGATGGACTAAATTGAATTACACCACCTTCTACAGTATTGTAATTGAGTGATTGAATAAGTGGATCGAAACTGATATTGGTTTTGTTTTTTTGTTTACCAAATGACTGACCCGTTAGCAGCAAGCCAACCAATGTTATCTTATTGTTCTTCTTATCTAGAGAATCCAAATATTTAGGATCTTTTCTTACTTGTTCTAAACTATCCTTTTTTTGATAGTCTCTGGCTTCTTCTACCAATAAAGGCAAGGGCCTGATACTGTCCCAATATGCTGCAGATTTTTTATTGGAACTATCATAAAACTTTAAGATGGTATTATCAAAATATTTAGATTTAAATGCTGGTTCTAAGTTAAACTGGTCATACACTTGCAAGAAATTGCCAAAAAAATCGAACCCAAAAAACTTACCTGAAGGATAAATTACTTGATTTTTTATGACCCAATATTTTCCTGCAGGAATATAGTTCTGTTGAATCACCAAGGTATCCAAGAGTTGCATTTGTTGTGCTTTTAATAATTTTAAATCTACACTTTGAATGCGCCAATCATTTTCACTGATATTGATGTACCCCGAAAACAAAGGCTCGTAGGGCCTCTTAGGAATTACCTTAATTCTGCTAACCTCTTTACCAAACTCAAAGAAAGTTCCTTCAAATTTGTATTTATAATAGTTCAAAGCATTGTTGGCAATTGGCGAAATAAATCCACGCGGATTCAAACTCCTTCCTACAGAAATGGTGTTTTCATAAAAAGAAATAATTTGAGGGCTACTGAATCCAAAGCCATCACTTCTACCACTCACTTTAGTTGAGATTACTTCAATTTTTCTTTTGTTGGGTTCTTCTACGGAATACTTGGCTATGGTTTCAGAAAGAAACAACATTTTACGTTTACTGGTATCCCCATCTTCAAAATCTACTTTCTGCCCAAAAAATGATGTTGGATAATTGCGTAACTGTAGTTGGCCTTTAATATATACTTCGCAACTAAATTGTTTTATTTCACGCAAGTGTTCTTCCCTACTGGCAATTGCTTTTCTAATTATTGCATAAGACGGATCCTCTCCGCCAGATTTTACGGTAACGTCTTTTAAATCGTATTGTCTTGGCGTTAAATCAAAATCAACAAGAATGGATTCGCCTTCAACTTTAACTTTTTTCTCTAATGTAGTATACCCTACAAATTGGCATACCAAAGTATATGTACCTGGCTCTACATTAATTGTATAAAATCCATTTTTATTAGCGGAAACCCCTTTGGTAGTTCCTTTAATTAAAATAGAGGAAAAAGAAAGTGGCTTGTTTTCATTTGCCGAACGAATCGTACCGCTAATGGTTGCAGCATTTAATAAAAAAGAAAAAAACAATAACCAAGCAGTAAGTAAGCTTTTACGCATAAAAAAGCATTTGTTTTAATTGGTATAGAAACACACGAATATATTACCAAAAATAGCCGGAAATAATTCCAGCTATTCAAATTCTGTTAAGCTTATGATAAACTATTTAGTGATTCTCTCTTGCCATGCCAACATACCACCTGCAACATTAATGGTGTTGGTAAATCCAGCAGTTTCTAAAATCAAACAAGCTTGTCCACTCCTATTGCCACTCCTACAATACACATAAATGGGTTGATCCTTCATATCTTCAATTTCATCTAATTGCATTGTCTGAATTTTTCCTAATGGATGCAATGCACCCCCAATATTAAATTCGGCATTCTCATGTGGCTCTCTTACATCCAATAAATTAATTTTTTCACCAGATTGAATTTTTGCATTCAGTTCTTCTACTGTAATTGTTTGCATATAAGTACTATTGTTGTATAATTGATTTTGTTGTATCCCTTATAGGAGCTTCATCACTAATGTATAAATCCATCATTTGCCCCTGCCTGATTTTATTGGGTAATTTCTCTCCATTAGGGCCAATGGCTCCAGAAAACAAATCTGGGTTTTGTTTAACAATAAAAGCAGCGCCCGAATCTTTGATATTGCCAACTGCAATAATAGAACCAATATTTACACTAATAGACGACAATAAACTTCTTACATCATTCAATGTTTTTCCAATTAAATCTGGCACATCGGTTTCACCAGTTCCAATTCCGCTGCCTAAAACAAAACTTATCACAGCGCCAATAGGAATTTTAGTGCCGGGCTTTATAGGTGCATCATTGTACAACTGTTGCAAAACAGCGTTGCGAGCAATATCTGGCTGATAGGTTGTATAACCCAATTTCAATCCAATGCTTTGTAAATACATTTCTGCACTTCTAATAGAAAAACCAGCTAGATTAGGCATTTCAACCAGTGGAGGGATAACTCTATTTACCGTTAAATAAATGGTGCGTCCGGCCTTTACCATTGCATCAGCTTCAGGAATTTGACGAATCACTGCTTGCTTAGCGATGGTATCGATATAAACAGAATCTTGAATTTGCACTTCAAAACCTTTGTCCTCTAATATTTTTTGAGCAGCCACAATATGTTGGCCAGTAATAGATGGCACTTTCTCGTATTGACCGTACCCTGTTATCCATTCAAGGCTTCCAAAAAACAGCAATATCATCAAGAATACAATACCTACTCCTGCCAATACATTTACCCAAAGGGGCTTGTCTGTTATAAATTTAAACAAAGAGAAAATTTATACAATGAATTTAATAATTAAATGCTTGATCTATGATGGCTGAATAAAAATCAGATAAAGACATTCCCATGGCCCTTACTTGCTGAGGAATAACCGAGGCTTCGCTCTGACCTGGAACTGTGTTCACCTCCAACATAAATGGTTTTTGTGCTTGCTCATCATAAATAAAATCAATCCTAACAACCCCTCGGCAATTCAACACTTCATAAACATGTTTGGCTGCTGAGCTCAATTGTTCTTCCATTAATGAGCTAATAACAGCAGGTGTAACTTCTTTACTTTTGCCTTGGTATTTTGCTTCGAAATCAAAAAAATCATTGTGGGTAGTGATTTCTGTGATTGGCAATACCGTAATTGTTTTTCCTTGCTTGAAAACGCCAATCGTAAATTCTCTTCCTTTGATAAACTCTTCCACCAAAATTTGACTGTCTTCTTTAAATGCTTTGGTTAAGGCATTCTCTAATTGATTGGCTTCTGTTACTTTACTCATTCCAATACTACTACCCCCGCTATTGGGTTTTACAAACAATGGCAACTTTAATTGGGCCAGTATAACAGCTGTCTCAATGGGTGTATGCCTAAACAAGTGCATCGATTTGGCAACATTAATTCCTCCAAAAGCCGCAACAGCAACAGTAAAGCGTTTGTTCATTGTTAAAGCCGAAGTGGCAGCGTCGCAACTTGTATAAGGCAGACCAATCATATCAAAATAGCCTTGTAATTTTCCATCTTCTCCCGGAGTGCCATGTATGCATAAAAGCACCACATCAAAAGAAATTACCTCCCCATTATTTATGATTGTAAAGCAGTCTCTATTTACAGGAGACTTTTCGCCATTTTCGTTTTCATACCACCAACCTGTTGGATTAATATCTATTTTATAGACATCGTATTTGTCTCTATTGAGATTGTTGCCTACTGTAACTGCACTCTTGTAGCTGATTTGGGCCTCCCCACTTAAACCTCCTGTAACCAACGCAAGTTTTTTCTTCATATTGATACTTAAAAAACAAATAAAAGGACCGCTCTGTATTTATATATGCATTTTGGCCTTTTTAGCCATAAGTTCATCAACAGTTTCCTTATACATATCGTCAGGAACACAACAATCTACAGGACAAACTGCTGCGCACTGAGGTTCTTCATGAAATCCTTGGCACTCTGTACACTTATTTGGAGTGATGTAATAAGTATCTGAGCTAATCGGAGCAAAACGATCATTGGAATCTACTAAACTGCCATCAATCAGCTGAAAACTACCTTTAACAGTAGTTCCGTCAGCAATTGCCCATTCTACGCCACCTTCGTAAATAGCGTTATTAGGACATTCTGGCTCGCAAGCTCCACAGTTGATACATTCGTCGGTAATTTTGATTGCCATATAAAATGGGTTTGTTGGTTGAGTGAATTTACATTTGTATTCTCAAAAATACGAATGACAAATGATTTTACAAGAACGAATTGAAATTTTATCAAAATTAGGCGCATATTTATCCGGCAAGGATTCCGAATGGGCTGAGGTAAAAGAAAAGGCTTTTCGTGAAAACCAATGGTTTATTCCAGCCTTTATCGATGCTGCTATCAATAATATAGCCACCCAATTTTTAAATAAAGACTTGCTGGCAAGCTGGGCCCAACAATACCAAATTACTAGCCAACTATCCAACCCGAAAAGTATTGGAATTGTAATGGCTGGAAATATTCCTTTGGTAGGGTTTCACGACTTGCTTTCGGTATTCATGAGTGGCCATATAGCAGTAATCAAGCCATCTTCAAAAGATGAGGTATTGATTAGGCACATTGTATCAAAACTCTACGAATGGGATGTATCTATACAAAATCATATTTCATTTTCGGAAAGGCTGAATAACTGTGATGGATATATAGCAACTGGAAGCAATAATGCTAGCAGGTACTTCGAAGCCTATTTTGGAAAATACCCCAATATCATCAGGAAAAACAGAACCTCCATTGCAGTGCTTGATGGCATGGAAACCAAAGAACAATTGGCGCATTTAGCAGATGACGCAATGCTGTTTTTTGGATTGGGATGTAGAAATGTGACTCAACTATTGGTTCCAACCAATTATGATTTTATCCCTTTATTAGATGCGTTAAAAAAACATGAAGGCTTAATGGAATTTCACAAATACAAACACAATTTTGATTACCATTTAGCCCTATTAATCATGGGAGGTAAATATTATATGAACAACGACAGCGTTATTCTTACTCCAAATATTTCACCGTTTTCACCGGTGAGTCAGATCAACTATTTTACCTACGAAAATGAAGCGCACTTAAAAGAACTACTCAACAACGAATCGATACAATGCATAGTAGGAAATGGTTATACCCCATTTGGCAAGGCACAACAACCTTCCCTTACAAACTATGCAGACGGTATTGATACAATGTCATTCTTAACAGCTATTTAAATGGACATTTTTGCATAAACGAGGTGAATAAATGACCGAAATTTAAAAACATTTGTTAAATGGTATCATTGGAATAGGTCATTTTAAACAGCTTGGTTTATTTGTTGTCAGAAAGGCATAAAAATTGTTTAATATTACTTTTAAATAAACAAGAACTATGAATTGGAAAAATGGGATAGCCATCATTGCGATTAGCGCAACAACTGCATTAGCAAGTGTTTGGGGCTTTGGAAAATATACAGAGTACCAACGCATAGGAATCCAAGAGCCAGGTAAGCTACCTGTAAACTATGCAGGTTTTTTAGGGAATAATGCCGGTCAGGGTCCTGTTGATTTTACTGCAGCTGCCTCCAGTGCAACACCAGCAGTTGTTCATATTAAAACCAGAACAAAAGCAAAACAAATTAGCAGTAATCAGCAGCGGCAAAGAAACCCTTTTGCCGATATGTTTGGCGATGATTTTGGCGATTTCTTTGGCGGCGGGCCTAGGGTGCAGCCCGAACAAAGAGCAAGCGGTAGTGGTGTATTAATTACCGAAGATGGATATATTGTAACCAATAACCATGTTATTGATGGATCGGATGAAATCAATGTAACACTGGCCAATAAAAAATCTTATAAAGCAACTTTAATTGGTCAGGATCCCAATAGCGATTTGGCGGTGATTAAAATTGAAGGGAAAACCTTTCCATACATGATATACGGAAACAGTGATGATGCTAAATTGGGCCAATGGGTGATGGCAATTGGTTATCCATTTAATTTAGATGTTACTGTTACTGCAGGCATTATTAGTGCCAAGTCCAGATCCATTGGAATCAATGACAGACAAGGATCGGCTCCAGTGGAATCATTTATACAAACAGATGCTGCAGTGAATCCTGGCAATAGCGGTGGAGCATTGATTAATACTGCTGGAGAATTAGTAGGCATTAATTCTGCGATAGCATCTCCCACAGGATCTTATGCTGGTTATTCTTATGCGATTCCAGTAAATATGGTGAAGAAAATTGTAACTGATATTGTGAAATTTGGAACAGTGCAAAGAGCATATATAGGAATCAGCTACCCTAAAGACAATTTATCGGATGAAGAAAAAAGAGAAATTGAAAAAGAAATAGGCACTTCTCTGAAAGAGGGAGAAGGTGTTTATACATTGAGTGTTCCGGAAGGTGGTGCTGCTGCCATTGCAGGATTAAAGAAAGGAGATCTAATTACAAAAATCAATGGTGTAGCGGTAACTAGTGGCGCAGAATTACAAGAACAAGTAGCCAGATTTAAACCAGGCGATAAAATTACCGTGAACTATAGAAGAGCAGGAAAAGACAATATTGCCAATATTACTTTAAAGAATAAAGCTGGTAATACGGATATTGTAAAAAACAGTAGCGCTATTGAAAAGCTGGGTGGCGAATTGGTTAATCTAGACAAGAAAATAGCCGCAGCCAATGAAGTTACCGGTGGCGTATTGGTAAAAAAAGTAGGAACTGGATTATTGAGCAAGAGTAGAATGGAAGATGGATTTGTTATTACGGCAATCAATGGTAAAACAATCAATAATCTGGACGAATTAAAAGAAGCCCTAAATGTTATTAAGAACGGCAATATTCGTTTAGATGGATTTTATCCTGGCTTTGAAGGAAAATATACTTATCCTTTGAAAATGAGTGAGGAGTAAGATATAGTTAAGCTAGTGATTTAAATAAGTAAGGCAAATAATAAAAGAATGGCGAACAAAATTCGAGCCTTTCAAAAATTCCGAAGGGATTTTTGGGCAGCGAGAATTTGTTTGCCATTTGTTATTTTTGGATTTTCTCGTAAACAATGTACTCCCCTGCCTGCAATTCAAAGCTGGCTTTTCTATCAAATTGAAATTCTAAATTCGAAAATATATTTCTAAAATTTCCATTGAGCCATTCATGGTCAACCTGAATTTGAAGCCGGTCTTTTTCCGAAACATTTAATAAAACCAAAACCAAATCATCTGCTTTTCTTCGGAAAAATGCCATCAATTCATTGCCATGGTCTGAAGGCAATATGAACGATTCGCCCATTGTAATTGCATCATTGTTGATTCGCAATTGCGCAAGTGTAGCATAAAATGCTTGCAGTGGCATCGGATCTTTCCATTCAATAATGTCTTTATCAAAAAACTTTAGCCTTTTATCATTGGCAGTTTCCTGCCCGCTGTATATCATCGGCATTCCATGCCAGGTAAAACAAAATACAGCCCATGCCTTAGCTGCTGCTCCATATTTTTCTATTTCGGTTCCGCTCCAGCTATTCTCATCGTGATTGGAAGTAAAAAACAATTTAATGGCATCTTTAGGATATTGCGAATAAGCATGTAAAACATTGCTGATTTCATGCAAACTACTTTGGCCTTTCTGGTATTTTGCTGATTCATGCATCCACCACCAAGCATAGGAAGCATCAAACACTTGGTGATAATCTACCACTTCACATTCTGCCAACCAAAACAATGGCTTAATCAATTCACAACTCATTCTTGCCTGTTGCCAAAAATCAAGCGGTACCAAATGCGCCATATCGCACCTAAAACCATCAATATCACATTCATACACCCAAAAGCGCATTGCATCAATTAAAGCAGTGCGCATTTCTTGCACTTCAAAGTTTAAATCTATTACATCATGCCAGCCATTTTTCTCCGTAAAATTTCCTTGTGCATCTTTTATATACCAATCAGGGTGTTCAATGGTCCAATGATGATCCCATCCCGTATGATTGGCAACCCAATCAATGATCACTTTGATGTTTAACGCATGGGCCTTGTTAATAAGGGCTTTCAAATCATCCAGCGTTCCAAACTCCTCATTGATCGTATCATAGCTGCTACAAGCATAATAACTACCCAAGCTACCTTGCCTTAGTTGATGACTGATTGGAGTAATAGGCATCAGCCATAAAATAGAAACTCCCATCGCTTTTAAGCGAGGAAGATGTCGAGCAAATGCATTAAAACTACCTTCTGGGGTATATTGCCGAATATTTACTTCATACAAAATACCCTTATCGGCCCATTCAACTTTATTAAAAGACGTTTTCATTGTTGATGTTTGTAAACCGAATAATAAAATGGCATTTTACTTTTTGAATAGCGAAAAACACCAACTTAGTAAAACTACAATCATTGCTCCTGCCACATTAAGCCATAAGAATCCCAATCCTATAATTTGATATTTATCAAGTAGAAATAAACTAATTACCATTAACTCTCCTATAACAGCAGCCCAAAAAACTGCATTGCTCTGTATCTTCTTACAATAAAATGCAACTAAGAAAATACCTAAAATAACTCCATAAAACAATGAACCCAATACATTTACTGCCTCTATCAAACTACCCATACCTGTTGCAAATTCGGCAGTGATAATGCAAAATATACCCCAACCCAATGTATAATATTTTGAGATGCTGTATTCTTTTTCATCTCTTTTTAGATCCGGCACTTTCATAGTTGATGTACTGAATCTGCGGTGAAAATCTATCATGGTACAAGAAGCCAATGAATTAAGCGCTGCTGCAATAGATCCCCAAGCTGCTAAAAAAATAATGGCAATCAATAAGCCTACCAATCCTTTGGGCAAAAAGTCTACTACAAATCTTAAGAATATATAATTGGTATCATTGGTATCTGCACCTGGGCTGGCTTTTTGAATGATTTTTTTATAGTCGGTTTTAAGTTGATTTAATTCGGCAGAGCCATTAAAAACAAGTGCTTTGTTTTGTGTAGATTGATTGGCTAAAAAAATTTCACTATTGCGTTTTTGCACCAATGCTTGTTGATTAAATTTATTTTTTATCAACAACAATGAGTCTTTGTAAGGCGTGGTCATTGCTTTTTCCTCAACGGCTTTATTAAAAAATACTGGCGAAGGATTGAACTGATAAAAAGTAAACAATAATGCTCCTAGTAATAGAATGAAAAACTGCATGGGTACTTTTACCAATCCGTTCATCAATAGACCTACCCTGCTTTCTGTTGTGTCTTTTGCAGTTAAGTACCTACCTACTTGTGATTGGTCTGTTCCAAAATAAGAAAGCGCTAAAAAGAATCCTCCAATTACCCCACTAATAATATTGTACCGATCCTTCCAATCAAATCCATTTTCAGTAAAGCCAGTGGTAATTACATTCATCTTTCCTGAGGCGCCACTAATGGCCAATGCATCAGAAAACCCCATATTAGAGGGCAAATTATGCACTATCAGATACCCAGCAATGAACATGCCAATGAAAATGATTCCCAATTGTAATTGTTGCGTATACGCTACTGCTTTGGCGCCGCCACTCACAGTATAAACGATTAACAATCCACCCATCACAATATTGGTATAAAAAATATCCCAACCCATCAAAGAAGATAAAATAATTGAAGGAGCATAAATACTAATGCCGGTAGACAATCCTCTTGAAATTAAAAATAAGGATGAAGTAAATATTCTTGTTTTAACATCAAAGCGTTGTTCTAAAAATTCATACGCCGTAAATACTTTTAACTTGCTGAACAATGGAACAAAGGTGATACATAGAATTACCATTGCAATTGGCAAACCAAAATAATATTGAACAAAACGCATTCCATCAGTAAACGCCTGCCCTGGTGCAGATAGAAAAGTAATGGCACTTGCCTGAGTACCCATAATACTGAGTAAAACCAAATACCAAGGCATACTCCGATTACTTAAAAAATAACCTTCTAAATTTTTTGTTGTACGACTTTTGTATAAGCCATAGGCAACAATCCCAACAAGGGTAACGATCAATACAATCCAGTCGATTTGGCTCATTGGTAGCATTTAGTTAACCAAAAAAAGAATAGCATCAACAAACCTAAAAAAACAATCAGCAACAAATACCAGCTTTTCCAGGATTTAAATAAAGGAATTTTCGGTTGCATCATTTTGATTTTGTATTTACAATTCCGCCCGCCAATAAGCCCAATACCAAACCAATAATCAGGCCTATCTTAACATTCTTGATAAAAAATCCAATAGCAACCCCTATTAACACAATGGTAAAAAATCCGATTTTTCTACGAGGTTGCATGATATTTTATTTTGAGGCAGGTAAACCGATTATATTGGCCAATAACTTATACGCCCCAAAATTACCTACCGGCAGTTGCCTAAACAATACCAAACTCAGATAGGTAATATTTCCTTTCCCATATTTAGCCGTTATCAAACTTCCGTTAGAAGGTTTCTCTCCAGCGTCATTCATACTGATCAAGGCTTCATAAGGTGCTGTAATTGGATCAGCTTGGTATGTACTTCTTTCCTGCATCCAACCATCAAAATCTTGATTTGTAATTTTATTAGGGAAATTAAAAATAGCATGATCGGGAACAAGAAAATTCAGTTTGGCATTTTCTTCTGTTACACGTATGCCACTCATACTAAATGGATAAGGGCCCACTTTAACTTTCTTCAATCCAACCTGATTGCTTTTTAAGTATTGCACTACCAGATGACCACCGTTATTTACAAATCGATTGAGCACATCATTTTTGGTGGTAAGCCATTCATGTATATTGAATGCCCTAATGCCCAATACAATAACATTGAATTGTGTAAGTGCTGCATCTGTAATATCCCATTCCCGTAAATAAGTAACCGGATACCCCAATTGCTCCAATGCTTCCGGAACCAAATCTCCTGCACCAATGATATAGGCTACTTTCTTAGGACTTGTAATGATTTTTTGATCGATTAGCGTCACTTTATCTTGATAGAAATAATTGATGGTAGGAATATGATCGTATTTAATCGTTTTCAAAAAATGAGCAAACGAATTTGTCTTCCCGTTTAATGTGTAAGTAATTGCAGCAGATATAGATTTTGTTTTTACTAAACCAAGAACCGATTTAAGCTCTATCGGAAAAGCATATACCGAACCCTGTTCCACATTTAAAATACTGTCTTTCGAATAAAACACCTTTTCATGGTCATCCTTTAATTGAATAGTAACAGGCAAGTTGCTAGCATTAAAATTGGTTTTGTATTGAAGCAGTAATGAGGTAGGCGATAATTTTTTATTGCCCACTTGTTCCACATTGGTCAGCAACACTTGTTTATCCAATGAAACTACCACTGGTGCAATTACAGAAAGAGGTTGATAGATTTCTCCTCTTACTGGATCCACATATTTATATTGTACAGGCCTATTAACCATGAAAGCAATTCCGTTTATGCTGAATACAAATTTTGCACTAAACGCAGGATCTGATTCTGCCTTCCCAACCATTGGTTGATCATCGATTACAAAGTTTCCTATTCCGTCTAAGGGTTTATTCAACCAATAAGGCTGCGAAATCGGTGTAATAGCAGGAACAGTAAAAGATTTATTGAAACTATAATTGGTATTGACCAATGGCTTCAAATTGAAGGACGAATCAAAAGATTTATCCGGAGATGTGTTCAATAAAATCTGATCCAGTTGAATGTTTACATTATTCCTCTTGTTTACCAATAAACCAACAATGAGTTTTTCTCCTGGCACCGCATACTCCACATCTGTTGTTGCTTCCACAAATAAACCACTGCAAGCAATGATCAAATCTTCTATCTCTTGTTTCTTTTTATACCACCAGATTTCACGGTATTGAATGCCTTGCAAAAATTGATGCAATGAAACCAATGCATCCACTGATTTATCTGGATGTTCAAATTGATAGTTTTGAATCATTTGATCTATTTTTTGCTGAATCACCATCCCATCTTTGGGTATGCGAGACCAATCAGTAACAATCCCATCCATTAAATCCTTTTTTGCTGAATCACCCGCCAAAGTGGTGAAATATTCAAATACAGGCCCTTTCCTTCTTGGCCTGCCTTCACCCTGGCTTTTATGCATACTTCTTGCTTCGCCACCAATTTCACCATAACTTTTTCCAAGCATGGCATTGTAAATACCCGCATCTATTTTTAATTGATTTTCGCTGGTAGTATTGGCTCCTCCAAAATTAAACGTGTTCCACAACAATCTTTTTGCTTGCCAAATATGCACACCTTGTTTTAATTGTTCAGGAAATTGATTGGGATCTGCTGCTGCAACAAAAGCTTCTTGAGATAATATAGCTGATGCAGAATGGTTTCCATGACCTGCTCTGGCATCGCCAGGAAAACGATTGATAATAATATCTGGCTGAAATTTTCTGATCACCCAAACTATATCTGCTAACACTTTTTGTCTGTTCCAAAAACGGAGTGTTTCGTCGAATGTTTTACTAAAACCAAATTCATAAGCGCTGCTAAAATATTGCTCGGCACCATCAATTCTTCTTGCGGCTAACAATTCTTGGGTTCTAATCAATCCCAATTCTATTCCTTGTTCTGGCCCAATTAAATTTTGTCCTCCATCGCCCCTGGTTAAACTTAAATAAGCTGTTCTGAAATTTCGCTCTTTTGCCAAATAGGGTAAAAAGCTATTGTTTTCATCATCGGGATGTGCAGCTATATAAAGTACCGAACCCAATACCTTTAATTTTTTTAATTGTGCAAATATTTCTGCACTAGAATATACTTGAGATGTTTGACCAATCAAAGGGGAGAAAGAAACTGTAATTGCAAAAAGAAAACATGCAATTAAATTCGTTTTAAACATAATTTGGTTTTGTGCTTGAAATGAAGTGAATCATGATTGTACAAAATAACTGAGCGCTTATCATTCCATATAAAGCCGTATCATTATTTTTTTGCCAGAAATTGTTTGATTTGCTGATGAACAGTGTGGCTCAACGGCACATTGGGCATTCTTAAATAATTATCAATCAACCCCTGTTCAACCATAAAAGCTTTTACACCTGCAGGATTATTTTCGGCAAACATTAAATCGTAGGCTTCCATCAATTGGTCATTGATTTGTTTGGCAGCATGATAATTTTCTGAGAGGCATTGCCTTACCATTTCTCCAAATGCTGCAGGATATGCATTGGCAGCAACACTAATAACTCCTTCCATTCCACAGGCCATTTGAGGAAGTGCTAAAGCATCGTCTCCACTTACTACTATAAAATCCTGTGGTTTATCCCTTAGTATTTGCATACACTGGGCCATATCACCACTTGCTTCTTTAATTCCGATAATGTTTTCAATATCATTGGCCAAACGCAGCGTTGTAGCAGCACTCATATTTCTTCCTGTTCTACCAGGAACATTGTACAACATTATTGGTTTGGGTGAAGCAGCAGCCACCATTTTATAATGCTGATAAATTCCTTCCTGTGAAGGTTTATTGTAATAAGGTGATGCACTTAAAATGGCAGCTGCTTTTTCCAAAGGAAAATGCGTAAGATCATGGATTAAATCAGCTGTATCATTGCCTCCAATTCCAACTACAATTGGCAACCTTCCAGCAACTCTTTCATAAGTATATTGAAGTATCGCTATTTTTTCTGGATTGTTTAAAACAGGGGTTTCTCCTGTAGTACCTAAACTAACTAAGTATTCTACTCCGCCATCAATCATCGCATCAATGACCTTGCCCAATGCATCAAAATCGATGGTATTGTTTTTTGTAAAGGGTGTAATCAACGCAACCCCGGTTCCTCTAAATTGTTTTTGTATGGTCATATCACACCCGATTATTTTTCACCCGTTAAAAAAAATTACACGCTGGCTTCTTCCCAAAAACCCATTTTGCCATATTTCTCAATACGGTCATTAATGCGTTCTTCTGGCGTTTTATGCCTTAGTTCTTCAATTGCCTTCACAATATGACTCTTTAAGATATCAGCTGCCGCTTGATAATCCCAATGTGCTCCTCCTGCTGGCTCATGAACAATTTCATCAACCAATCCAAATCCTTTCATATCAGTTGCTGTAAGTTTTAACTGTTCTGCAGCAATTTCTTTTTTATCCCAACTGCGCCATAAAATAGAACTACAACTTTCAGGAGAAATAACGGTGTACCAAGTATTCTCCATCATCAATACTTTATCTCCCACACCAATGCCCAATGCACCTCCACTAGCCCCTTCGCCAATAATTACAATAACCACGGGTACTTTTAAACGGATCATTTCATAGATATTGCGTGCAATGGCCTCCCCTTGACCTCTTTCCTCTGCTTCTAGCCCAGGAAATGCTCCAGGAGTATCAATCAAGGCAATTACTGGTTTATTGAATTTCTCAGCCAATCTCATCAATCTAAGCGCCTTTCTATAACCTTCTGGATTGGCCATACCAAAATTGCGCAATTGTCGCATTTTAGTATTTGCACCTTTTTGCTGTCCAAGAATCATTACTGTTTCTCCATTGAGTTGAGCAAAACCACCAACCATTGCTTTGTCATCCTTTACATTTCGATCTCCATGTAATTCCAAAAAATTAGTACACATCTTGTCTATATACTTCAATGTATAAGGCCTATCAGGGTGCCTGCTTAGCTGAACCCTTTGCCAAGGAGTAAGGTTGGCTGTAATTTCTGACCTTTTTTGAATAATGGATTCTTCTAATTGAATCAAAGTAGTTGAATAATCTATTTTGGGATTTTTTTCTGCAAGCTTTTTGGTGTCATCTATCTGTTCGTATAATTCCTTGATCGGTTTTTCAAAATCGAGGAATTGTCTATTCGGGTATTGAGGCATTTTGGTTCAATTAAGTAGGTAAAAATAGGGATTGCATTTTTTTTGGAAAAGATTTGTTTGAAAAAGGTGTTTCCCCTTATCTTTGCCGTCCGAAAAACAACCCCTTGGGGTTATCTTGAGGAACGGATCGGTAGTTCAGTTGGTTAGAATGCCGCCCTGTCACGGCGGAGGTCGCGGGTTCGAGTCCCGTCCGGTCCGCAAAAGCCCTTAACTTTTAATGAGTTAGGGGCTTTTTTGTGGGACAAAAGACCGAATCAATCCTTTTTAAAAAGATATTTTAAAGACATCCCCTAAGAAAATTGAAAAGAT
>Ga0164293_10000056_pt1 | contig 70218 bp, 76 predicted proteins | sample GEODES118metaG_FD_111487 | JGI IMG/M metagenome (GOLD analysis project Ga0164293, IMG submission 111487) | Eutrophic lake water microbial communities from Lake Mendota, Wisconsin, USA - GEODES118 metaG | ecosystem: Environmental > Aquatic > Freshwater > Lake | place: USA: Lake Mendota...
AGTAGATTGGACTGTATTGTCTGAGAACCCCGGAGCGATTGAATTGTTGAAGGCAAATCCTCATAAAATTTCGTGGAGATATTTGTCGCTCAATAAAAATGCGAGCGAATTGCTGAAACAAAGGCATTATTATGAGAACAGCCTGAGTGTTCAAGAGTATTATAGGCTCGGTAAGAACAATCAGCTTTCGTGGGAATATTTGTCGGCAAATCCTTGTGCGATTGAATTGTTGAAAGCCAATCCCGCGAGAATTCATTGGAATGAATTGACGAGAAATCCTGAAGCAATTGAAATGTTGAAAAATAAGCCAAGGGGAGTATCTGTTAGCGATTTCTATATTGGCCTGTCAGTGAATCCGTGCGCTATTGAAATCTTGGAGAAGAACAAAGAATTGATTAATTGGAAATATTTGTCGATGAATCCAAATGCCACAGAATTGCTAAAAGAGCGAGCAGAATACGAGAGCACTCTTACTTCCAAGCAATATAAAAATCTTGGTACTAATAACAGAATTGACTGGCAAGAACTATCAAGACGCGAGTGTATCTTTGAGATTGTATAAGCTCCTCGCACCCCAGACAGTTGATTGAGTAATATGTATATGCGAATGCGAATGTGTGTGTATGTAATATATGTATGTATTTTATATTTTTTATATTAAAAGCTAACAATAGCAATAATCGCTATAATTAGCAATAATCTGTTCTAAAATTATAAATAAATCTAAAAAATTGATAGAGAGACTGATATGTAGTATTTGGGAGCCTAATGCCTCATATGGAGATTGTTGATATTCAACGCGAAATCGCCGAGTTTTACAAAAACCGTAAAGACATTTTGAAAGAAGCTATTTGCTATAGCATCAGGGAAAATGAAAGACTACAGAAGATGATTGACAAAAATTTAAACCTCATAGATGAAGCTTGGATGGAAATGGAGTACCAAAGATATAACCAAGATTATTATGCAAGCTTTGCTAATAATTATGGCGAGAAGAATCTGCTCGAGGAAAGCGGTTATATCATACTTGATTTGGACGAATATCGTGTAGATACTCTGAATGGCGATGGTACGCGCAATTGGATATATGAATGCGAACTAGGCAATTTCAGGAAAAAACTATTGAAAAATAAAAATAAGCTAATGGAGATTCTCGTGGAAAGCCAAGTTTCCGCAGCATTAGCAATTGCGATGCTCGCGAAGTAACGAAGTAACGAAGTAACATGTTAAAACGGACGCGCGGATTCTATATATCTATATTTTTTATATCTATTTTGAAGTAAATTTTTTTCCTGTTTGAGGAGATGTTCTCATACTTGAGGAACTGTCTTTTTGTTTTATTAGACATAGTTCGTTAATACCTTCGGATAATATAGCGCTTCTATTTAATGATCGCAAATCCAGTACTCTAAGTAATGGCTTATAATATTGCGAACTTTCTAACTTTTCTCTGTTAAACTTGTTGCCAAATATAAGACCTTCTACATTCTTTTTAACAGGCATTATAAATGGCGTATTTTTACTGAAAGGTGTAGGGTTTTCAACATAAATGCGCGAATCCTTATCTTGTAAATTATTATACCATAGCGAATAATTATATTCATCTATTCTATTTTGGACGGGCAATGCTTCAATCTTTATCTCTATATTATGTCTTTCAACCATATTAGGATTCAGTCCTGTTTTATGCCCCAAAGCATCTAACGCGTATATTTTATTCTCGCTTTTTACATATAATAGAGGATGTGTATGTTCCCAAGTTGCAATTTCTATTTTATCAATAGAAGGGAAAAGCGTTTTTTTCATAAATGATGAAGATTGAGAATTTGAAGAATTTTTTGAAGAAGCGGACTTAGAGCCTCCCATCTGCGATTTAAGGTGCATATTTAATTCAAACTTTTTATCTTTCCAAAACTTAGTATTTAACGAAGAATTAGTTATTGTAGTACCATATCCATAATATTTAAAAACCATAAATTCATTATCTAAACCGTGATGTTGAAGATATATTTTTAACATAACGTGCAATAATACTTCGTGTTCTCTACAATCTCCAAAATATAGGTTTCTTATATTAGTATTAGACATACCTTTTGTTGCCAAGGATTTAAAAGAGCCATTTTTAAAACATTCATTTACATATAAATTATTTAGATAATCCCAATAAGAAAACTTGAATATTATACCAGTATTTAATCGCAACTGTATCCATTGAATTATTAATTCAATAATATTAGATTGTAAATAGTCCGTTGTTATATTTCTGGGCGTTTCTCCTAATAAGTTTAAATTATCTAATACTTCGGTAAAATACTTTATATCATATTTATCAATAATAAAATTAGGTACTCTGCCACCATATTCAATGTTATTGTTTAAGAACAAACCCTTATCTCCAACACAATCTTTTAAATCATATACTGTAGCGTGTTTATCTAAAAAACTTTTGATAACCTTTTTATCTTCTAAAAATGTTTTCATAATTCTAATAAATATATATATAAAAAATATTCTTTTTATAAAAATACTATTCGACTCCTCCAAATCATTATATATTACATATTATATATTATATATTATATATTAAAGAAGAACACGGGTATATTAGTAATTTATTTCAGAATTATGAGCTATTCTATAAGCAAATCTTTCAGTAATATTATTGCGTTTTTATTTGCTTCATCGCCCATACTATCAATCCAATCTATCCTATTTCGCAAATTACTGTATTTTTCTTTTGATAATGTCTTTTCATATTTAATTCTTTCTCTCAGCAGTTCAATAGCGTTCTGATTTCTTGTCATATTACCCCAATTTATTTTATTGTATGTATTGCTACAATAAGATATTTCCTGATATTTATATTCATCGCCTAATGATTTCTCATATTCTATCCTATCCTTAATGAGTTCAATAGCATTTTCATTTCTTGATATTTGAACCCAATCTATTTTATGATTAAAAGGTAGTCTTTTATATTCAGCCTCACTTAGACATTTCTCATATTCAAACCTTTTCTTCAATAAATCTACTGCATAATGATTTGATGATAAACTTCCCCAAAATATATTATTGCATTTTGACAGTAATCTTAAGTCATTATCTGCAATTTCATCTTTATTCTTTCTGTCTTTCTTAGTTTCATTAGTTTCATTAGTTTCCTTAGTTTCATTAGTTTCATTAGTTTCCTTAGTTTCATTAGTTTTATTTTTATTACTAACTGCTAATGCTAATGTTAAAGATACTAAAATAAGGAATGTAATAATAACATCTGTTATTAAGTTCAACATTAAGCCAAGAAGTAATTATTATATTACTGTAATTAATCAATTTTTCAAACTTTTAATATAATTAGAGTAAATATACGGCATCAAAATAGCTGCCTAATTCTAAGCCATTTATTTGAACGTTCATTAATAAATTGTTCAACGCATTTTCATAGGCATTTCTATATTCTTCTTTGTCGTGTTTTCCGCGATATACGCCACCCGAAACATATACTAAAAGAGCTACATTACATTTACTGCGAACCATCGCAATTAATGCTGCAAATAGTGCGGCTTCAACGCCTCTTATAAATATATCAAAGCGGGCATCTGTAGTTTCATTATAGGTTCTATATACAGAATTGATAGGGCCTTTTGTCCCAGGGTTATTATTATTAGGTCCCGATACAAAAACCAGTGTGGTTTTATACTGATGCTCGTGTATATATTGCGAACCCTTATAATGATATCTTTTATCACTTAGATATACATTATCTATCGTCCAAGCGTCTGCATATTCTCGCGGTATAGCATCGCTATAATTTATTCCCTGAACGGTAGCAAAGTATTTATCTTTATCTGTCTTTTTTGCGTAAGGATAAGCAAGTCCCCATTTGTTATATATAGTACAACCGAAGAGCTTGTTATATAGCTTTTCTTTTTCTCGTTCATTTGTTATGCCCTTATTATATACATATGTCATAAACCAATTAGATAAAATATCTTCTTCTTGCGTTCTGTGGTTTGGATGAATATTTTCAGCGGTACCATTAAAATTTCCACAAGCACCTCCGGGTCTCCCCGAATTGGCTGCAATTATAGTGCCGATTTTTGGCGGATTACTTCCTGAAGAGTGTCTGTTATATAGAATTGCGCCTATATTAGTCATCCCATTTCTATTGTGTTCTATTTCTGCCTGCTGTATAGGTTTGCCCTTTCTATTTTTAGCTGCGTTCTTCAAGTTAGGAATAGCTATATTTATTTCATTAAAATCCCTAAATGTCGCATAATCATCGTGATATCTATAAGCATTATATAACATATATTCGGGTTTCCCTGCGTGTTGCTGACGAAGAATATTGAGACATTCTCTACTTAAACCGACAGGACTCTTGGGACTCTTGGGACTCTTAGGACTCTTGGGACTCTTGGGACTCTTAGGACTCTTAGGACTCTTAGGACTCTTAGGACTCTTAGGACTCTTGGGACTCTTGGGACTCTTAGGACTCTTAGGACTCTTGGGACTCTTAGGCGCAGCAGGGGTTGCTGTTGCTACTGGAGACGGAGACGGAGACGGCATTCCGAATGGATTAAATGGGAGGGCGGATGGATTAAATGATGGTTTATCGGTCTGTCCCTTAGTCCCTCCGGTAATTGTCTTATAGGGCTTATGTGTTTTCGTATGGTTATTTATTAAATTGCGCAATTTGCGTTTTGTCTTATTGATTAAAAAATATTTAATTTTATTTTTCTTATCCTTTGCATCTATAGAAGATTTATCACTCATCCTATTAGAGATATACGATTATTATATAAGGTATTGGATATAGTAATTATTATTAATAAAAAAAGATGAATTCTATGGAAATACTTGGAAGGAAATATAATTCGGATAAAATAACACATCACCGGTATCACGAAATATTCCCGCAATTTATAAGCAAGTTTTATGATAGACAGGGGGGAATTATAGAGATAGGGGTAGAACAATTTAATTCTATAAAAATGTGGTTAGAATTGTTTACAAGCGCGCATATCTATGGATATGATATAAATATTGATAATTCCGGCGAAAGACATACGATATTTAAAGGAGACCAGAGTAAGGCAAATGACCTTGATAGATTTATAAGTATTCTTAGACACCCGATATTTTTTATAAACGACGATGGTTCTCATATTCCCGAGCATCAAATACTGACATTTAATAAACTATTTCCTATATTGGAAGATGGCGGTATTTATATAATTGAAGATATTGAAACGAGCTATTGGACGAAAAGCGAGATATATAATTATCCTACTAGATACGGTTATAAAAATCCTAATTCTGCAGTGGAATTATTCAAAAATATAATTGATTGTGTTAATAGCGAGTTTTTACAACAAAATATAGATACGCCTATAATGCATCTTGACAATATTAAGATGATATCCTTTGTATATAACTGCATAATAATAGAAAAGGGCACTCGGGAAAAACGACCTTACCGATATCAATATAAAATATAAATAGAGGCCCATTTATTTGCTAATCTGTATCTCTGTCCATTCTCTTGACTCTCCTTGCTGATTATTTCCTAATAAATTTACATTGACATTTTCCTTATCTGTTCCAGTCTTATAGATATTTTGCTGTGATACATTATTCTCCTTACGGCTATTGCGGGCTTCGCAAGCGTCGCAGTTATCACAGCTATCGCAGCTCATCATATCAGCTAATGATGCTGATGGGTTTTGTATCTTGTTTTTGCTCTGTATATTATGGGTAATATTCAATATCTTGATGTTTATTGCGAGACTACACAATAACAAAAGAGTATTAAATATTTCAAATATCATAATTATAAAAAATATAGCTATTTCATAAGTCATTTTTTTCAATACCTCGCAACATATGAATAATTATATATGAATAAAAATAATAAAAATACTAAGAATACTAAGAATACTAAGAATAACTATAGTGATGGCTACTGCAAAGAATTATCTTGATATTCTCAATTATGATTTATTGAATAAAATATTAGGAATTGTAGCAGATTTATATGAAAAGGATATTGAAAAGGCTAATAATAAATTGCTGAAGGTCAGCAGTTTAGTTGAAGGCCTACATATTGATGTAGGCTCTGATTATGATGAGGATTATTATATGAATTATTATAATTATATTAATTACTATAATATTTCTTATTGTATGGACGAATATTTATATTCTCGATATCCTCTCGACAATGTCGTGATTATTTATATACCACGGTTAATAATTAATTATAACGCTCAAACGGATACAATAACGCCGTTGATATTACAGAGCAAAAAAATAGAATCGCCAATATACTTAGATATATTAAGAGAAATCAATAAAATATATGAAAGACAAACAGAAATATTAGGCTATTACGATAATCGCAGATTTTTAGAAAATATTATACCAGTTAAAGAAAGCGAATACGAATATTACAAAATTACCCCATCTGCGGATATTAATTACATTACATTTTTATGCTTCCCTTAAATTATATCATTGAGATAGTTGTATTTGATTTGTAGTAATGTTTTTCTAAAAACCTATTTAAATTAGAAAGCAAAAAAAATATAACAACAACTTAATAAAGAAATTATTTAGACAATATAAAAAATGACTTATATAAAAATATAATATATTACCCTATATAATATGCCTCCTTATTGCATATTTCAAGGCTGTACAAAAATAAAATTATATAATTATGAAGGTGAAACTAAAGGAATTTATTGTACAAATCATAAGTTAGAAAATATGGTTGTTGTTACAAATACAAAATGTGCATATGATAATTGTAAAAAATCCAGAATATATAATTATGAAGGTGAAACTAAAGGAATTTATTGTACAAATCATAAGTTAGAAAATATGGTTGTTGTTACAAATACAAAATGTGCATATGATAATTGTAAAAAATCCAGATTATATAATTATGAAGGTGAAACTAAAGGAATTTATTGTACAAATCATAAGTTAGAAAATATGGTTGATTTAATGAATAAAAGATGCGATATATCAGGTTGCTCTAATAAAGCATGTTATAGTTTTAAGAATATTAAAAAAGCTAAATATTGTAATAAACATAAATTAGAAAATATGGTTAATGTAACAAAAACACTTTGTTATGATATAGAATGTGTTAAAATTGCATTATACAATTTTCAAGGAAATAAAAAGGGTAAGTATTGCAATGATCATAAGTTAGATGGAATGATATATGTAAGTAAGAAAAAGAGTTGTAAATATGAAAATTGTACTAAATCACCATGTTATAATTATGAGAATTTGAAGTTGAAGTCAGGCAAGTATTGTTCAGAACATAAATTAGAAGGTATGGTTGTTGTTACAGGACCAAAATGTAAATATGAAGGTTGTACTAAAACGCCTGGTTATAATTATGAGAATTTGAGGTCAGGCAAGTATTGTTCAGAACATAAATTAGAAGGTATGGTTGTTGTTACAGGATCAAAATGTAAATATGAAGGTTGTTATAAACAAGCCTTATATAATCATAACAATATGAATAAAGGATTATATTGTTCTCTTCACAAATTAGAAAATATGATTAATGTAAGAGATAAAAGATGTAAAAATGAATGGTGTGAAACATTTGTATCTAAAAAATACGATGGATATTGTACATACTGCTTTGTTCACATGTTTCCTGAAAAAGCAATCTCAAAAAATTATAAAACAAAGGAAAAAACAGTAGCTGATTATATTAAACAACAATTTATAGATATAGATATCAAAACAGATAAAATAATAGAGGGAGGGTGTTCAAAAAGAAGACCAGATATATTTATAGATCTTGGCTATCAGGTTCTAATTGTAGAAATAGATGAAAATCAACATATTAATTATGATTCCTTATGTGAAAATAAAAGAATTATGCAATTATCAGAAGATGTAGAACATAGACCGATAATTTTTATAAGATTTAATCCAGATGATTATATTGACGGTAATGAAAAGATTACATCTTGTTGGAGTATAAATAAAAAAGGGGTATGTTGCATTAAAAAAACAAAGGAAAAAGAATGGAATGAAAGACTTAACAAATTACATACAACATTATTATATTGGCTTAATCCCAAAAATACAACGAATAATAAGCCTATAGAAATAATTAAATTATTTTATAATACATAAAAATATACTATATATATTATTACATTAAACTATTCGCATATAATTTTATTAGCCTCTTCTTTTCTAGTATCATTTTTTAATAATCGTTGTTGTTGGATATATTTTAAATATAATATATGCTATCAATTTTTGTAATATACTTAAATAATATCATTGGTATTCATATAGTTCATAGCGTCTATATCATTTATATTTATGATAGGACCGGAGGGACTTGCAGGGATGGCATAGTTTTTGATGTATAAGGCGTCGCCCCATCCGTGCTGTGTCATATTTGTGATAACTCTTTTGAAATTAAAGGTCGCGAGATATTCGTCTAATTCTGGCAAGAGCCCTGCGCCTTCGTAAAGCATCTTTTCATTAACTTCTGCATATATCGCTTTGATATGCGGGAGAATGCGCGCAGCTCCTTTGAGAGCCTTTAATTCGGCTCCTTGGATATCTATGTTAATAAAATCATATCTATCGCGTGGTATATTATTTCGCTCAAATAGTGTATTTAGTGTTATTGATTTTAATCGGCGTCTTTCTATTTCAAAGACTTGCGGATGTTCTATGGCGTGTGTTCCAAAATTAAAAATAGAAGACGATTCTTTATTGTTAGTTATCATAAAGCTCAATTCTTCGTCGTCCTTGTCAGTTATAACAGCCTGAACTATATTGATATTTTCATTAATTTTTTTTACATATCCGACAATTTCACCAATAGCTTCAATCCATAATGTGTCATTATCCCCTATATTTATAGTATTATACAGAGCTCTCTCTTCGCACATATGGGCGCCGATGTGTAATATGCCCTTTTCTGGAATACACTCAGGGAAAGTATTAAAAATCGTAGGAATAAGCATTATAATATTAGTATTATTGATATTACAATCTTTATATGAATATCTTAGATATCTGAGGTATCTGTGGTATCTGTGGTATCTCAAAATCTTTTTCAAGGTATTCAATAAGCTTTGAATATTCTTTTTCCATTATACCAAATAGATATGCTTCATAGCAGCTATTCGTTATACTTCCATCAAATATATATTCGCGATAAACCATATTAAGATCGCTGATAATATCATCGTATATCTTGACATATATTTGTTTCGCGAGTTCGTGCAAATCCTCGTCATATTCTTCAAGAGTTTTGTAAATATTCCTTCTATTACCTTGATTTTTTATCATAGAATACATCTTATTTGTTATAATTACATCAATCTTCTTGAGGATTTGCCTTTTGATATATTTATTACGATGCGTCTCCATATCATTCTTAACAATCCTATTAAATTGCTTAGATACACCACTCAATATCGCCATCTGCTTGATATTGTCTCCGCCAATCATCATCTTACGCCCAATAGCCTCCTCAGTATTTATTACATCAATAATGTTAGACATATTCTATGGGTATTTGCGAGTATCCGCGAGTCTTAGAATATATTAAATCAATTTTTATTCTTGGTTTCTTTGAGCATATTGGGGATTATAAATATGCGAGCAGTTTTGAAGGATTTAATAGCAGATTAAATAGGAAATTAGAAAAATATCTAAATAAATACTTGGGATTTTGAGGGATGGGATAGGCTATGCTCGGTATTCGCTGTGCTACTCGCTCTACTCTATGATTTCTATGAGTTCTTCTGTGAATAGATTCTGCAACATTGCAATAAGATGTTCTTCTCCTTCAAAATCTTTTTTCTTCAATACATAATTCATTTTAGATATTATAAATACATAGTGCTCTATCATCATTTTTTTATAAAGATTACTATATAATCCGTACCATCTATAATTATTATTATTACTAAGTATAATATAATATTTGAATTGTTTTATCATTTGCCTAAGAATATTCTCGTAATAAATGCTATTATTTATTTTCTCTCCAAGAGCATCTATAGTTGATTCATATATAGATAGATAATGTTCTCTATCCATATTAGAAAAGTTCATATAATTGTTGCGATATTTAATAGGGATAAGTTTCATATATTTTTTAGTTGTAATCCCAAGCTCCGAATAAGTAAACATTTTCATAGCTTCTTCAATTTTTTTAGGAATATGCTCACAATAATATTCCTCACGACGCTTTTCTATCTCGTCCCTTGTAATTTTATTAAATGCCGAACAAGTATTGTTGATACACACTATAGTATATGCTTTGTTATCGCCGAATATCTTTTCGCCCAGCGAAGCTTCGGTGTCAATAATATCCATAAGAGAAATTGAGGTCATACCAGGCTCGTGATGTTATCAATTAGTTGTTTAAGGCTTATCCGGTTTTCTATACAGGCTTTGTAATAATAGGTACTAACACGCACATCGTCAATTTTTTTATTTTCAATATTTTTTTAGAACATATATGACGATATCTAAAAGCAACTAGATATTTATAAAAATTTCAAAATTGAAAAAATAAGAATATTCTAGTGTCTCAAGAACTGCTAAGGTAATATCCTTATATTTATAATAATTATAGAGAATTATAAAGAATATAGATAATATAGATAATCAAAGCTATTGCTCTCTATATCAAAGGTTCTTGACCTAGTAGATTAGTAGCTGGAATAATTAACCGTTTCAAATTATTGCAAAACTTCGTGTGTTTTTTATAGATATTGACTTTTATATCCATAACAACCTCGGCAAATACAGCTTGGTGAGCTATACTATCTAACAATAGAACCCTTAATTGATTTATATTAAAATCCTCAATTTTTTTTTCAGTAATATTACAGCAATAAGGGCATTTTGTCTTATATACTACAGAGTTATTTTCGTGCTTGTAATGTTGAATTGATATTTTATCATAGCATACCGAACATAGTTTAGTTGTGCAAGTATCGCAATTAAAAATTACAGCTTTATTTTCATCATTATCAAATGATTCTAAGCATATAGAACATTCATTACCAGTATCACAGTTTGTTACAGCCATATAATAGGTATATATAACAGTACAATCTTATATATTGTAATAATCATTTTTTATTTTAGAATATTCCAGCATCTCAATAATTACTAGGATAATCTACCGATATCTAAAAGCAACCAAATATTTATAAAAATTGAAAATTGAAAAAATAAGAATATTCTAGTGTCTCAAGAACTTCTAAGGTAATATCCTTATATTTATAATAATTATAGAGAATAGCCAAAAGGAACCAAGATACACCAAGATACACCAAGAGATACGCTATCACACTCTCTATATAGAAACGAAGACAATTGTAGAATGCGTAGCATAGCATAGCATAGATTATTATATATTTTTTAACTTTATTGATTATGTGATATCTGGAAATAAATTGGAGGGATTAAAAATTGATTCTCTTTAATATTTATAATACTATTGATTATTATAGATATAGATATAGATATAATGGCGGAAAGCTCTGAAGTTTTTGAAATTAAAAACATAGATGGCTTAGAATATTTATCAACTATTCTAGATGGTTCTGTGGATTTGATACTAACAGACCCGCCATACATTATTTCAAAAGAAACTGGAATGAACGCTCATTATAATAAGGTTAAACATAATGAAGAAAATAATATAGAGTTTGTAAAAACCGAAGAAGAGTGGGAGAAATACAAAACGGAAAACAGCATATTAAATGACGACAAGAAGGATAATTATATGAAATATGGGACTATATATGGCAAGAAATATGGCGTTAAAACCGACTACGGTCTCTGGGATAGCGAGTTTAATATGGAAATGTTGGAAAAGTTCATATGCGAATATTATAAAAAATTGAAGAACGGCGGGACTATAATTATATTCTTTGATTTATGGAAAATTTCCTTTCTAAAAGAGCTTATGGAAAAATACAAGTTCAAGCAAATCCGCTTCATTGAATGGATAAAAACGAACCCCCAGCCTTTAAATTCGGGCGTCAATTATCTAACAAATTGTCGCGAAATTGCTTTGTTAGGTATAAAAGGGGCGAAGCCGACATTCAATAGTAAATATGATAATGGTATATATATGTTCCCGCTTCAAGGCGGTAAGAATAGATTTCACCCGACGCAAAAAAGCCTAAGCTTATTTGAGGAATTAATTAAGAAACATTCAAAGGAAAACGATGTAGTCTTAGATACATTTTTGGGCGGAGGGACGACAGCCGTCGCCTGTAAAAATACAGGGCGAAAATTCAAAGGCTGCGAAATATCAACAGAATATTTTGAGAAGATTATGAAGCTATTCGCGTAAGTATTATGCGCTTTTAATGTATTACTTTGAGCTTATTGGCCTTTACCTTACGCTTTATCTCTTCAATAATAGGAATGACATAGCGCGAATAGGATTGAATATTATCTTCAAATTCTACGGGGTCAAACCAGAATGTTCCATTTTTACAATTTATGTCGTTTTTATCATACACCTTCTTTTCCCAAGGGAACTCAAAATTATAAACCCGATATCTCTGTATATTTTTAGCCGAATATAATTTCCCTGTTTGCTCTTCGGTTTTGCAAACCTGTCTTTTTTGTAAATTACAGTGATTACATAGTGGCTGAAAATCGCTCATTACCTGCGTTTCTGTACTTAAGACACGGACATCATTATATAGGTCGTTTTTGTGATCGCATATCGTATCGTGTGTTCCGCATACGACACAAGGCGAACTTGTGATTGCCTTCTTTATATTACTACAAATAGGCCTTCGCTGTATATTTGTTCTCCTTGAATGTACGAATATCCCAATTATACCTGCATTTTCTTTGTTAGTTTGTAAAAATTGGCTGAGAACTTCTGGCGGTATTTCATCATCATCATTTTCACTATACAAAGCCGGTTGCTTCTTTGCATATACGACGCTATAATTAAACTTCTTTTTAGCCCATCTATCGCCTACACCATTACCTCCCCAATATAACTCCTTGTTATATTTTTCCTTTATATCTTTGGTTGATAGTATCTTTGTAAAATTCTCAGTAGCTGTCATAACCATCTCGTCCATCTCGGTGCGCGGTTGTATTAAGTAAAAACCTATCGTCTCATCAATTTTTATTACTAATAGCCCCTACAAGACCATTTATATTTGACAATCATACAGTCAATATCTTCGTCTTCGATGTCGTAATCCTTCTTTGTTATTTCGCGCTTCATATGATTTTTTAGGAAGTCATAGCACTCTTTCATCAATATGCCAAATATATAACAGCTTGATGTGCTATTGCGAGACATATCAAACTCCCTTCCATTTTCTTCATATAGATTTACCATTTTTGCAATAATATTATCATAGCAACCATTCTTATTTATCTTCCTCGCCAATTTCTCCAAATCGGCTTCATACTCTTCAGGCTCCTTATATACATTAACATTATGCGGATTCTTTAACATAGAGAATACCTTGTTATAAATTGTATTCTCTATTTGTTCAGGAAGATACCACAAATAATATTCTTCGCGATGCCTGGTATTTTCCTCAGCTGTCATCTTATTAAACGCCTGGCATACACTGTTAATACAGGCGGTAGTATGAGCTTTGTTATTTGTCAAAATCTTGATACCTAATGAATATTCAGTAGTAATTATATCCATCAGATTAACCGACGACATCTCGTGCACAGAACTATTAGTACTTTTTTTCGGTAAGGGCAGGTCGCTCTCCTGCTGCGAGGTATAAGGCTTATCTATCGGGTTGTATGTCATATCGTCATTTTTTATATTTTTAGCAATTTAATAGAACACATATTAGTGCTCTGAAAGCTTAAAGTTAAAAAATAGATATACAAATAATATAGAGTGAGTCGGGGATACAGGATATACTTACTTACTTACATATCAGCAATGGCGTCGTAGATTTCTACTTCTTCCTCTTCAAAATCCCGCCTTGTTATCTCGTACTTCATATGTTTTTGAACAAAGACGCTGAACTCCTTCATCAATATATCAAACATCTCATACCCTCCCGTGTGGTAGTAATCTCTGACATAATCCTTGTACTTATTTATCATCTTTTCAAGAATACTATCGCGATTATTCTCATTAATATGAGAAGCCAACTTCTCCAAATCGGCGTCGTACTCTTCGGGCTCCTTATATACACATACATTGCGGGGATTTTTCAGGACCGCAAACATCTTTTTCTCAATTGTCTTTTCAATTTTTATAGGAAGATACTGAATATAGTATTCTTCGCGGTGCTGGGCGACATCTTCTGTTGTCATTTTGTTAAACATCGAGCAAGTACCGTTGATACACACTGTAATAGGTGCATTATTGTCTCCCAAAATCTTCTCGCTCAACGAAGATTCCGTGTTAAAAATGTCCATCAGCCTGATTGACATTTAGAGGGCTTGTTGCTGGGTAGCTGGGTAGCTGTTGCTGGGTAGCTGTTGCTGGGTAGCTGTTGCTTGTTGCTGTTGCTGGGTGTGGCCGAGAGAACCGGGCGAATAAGGCTTGTTAAGGCTTTTCGGGTGGCTCTATCAATTTGGTTGGTAGGCAATTAAATATATCTGGCTTTCCTGTCATTTTTTTTATTTCTAGCAATTTTTTAGAACATTTGTGAGTCATCTGGATTATTCAGATATATGCTCTAATGTAATGTAATGTAATGTAAAAAAATAAAAAATGACATCAATTTAATAATCTATTCATTACATTCATTACATTTATTACATTGCGATGGAACCGATAACAGCAAGCATTTGTTTCTTTGTTATGACAGGAGGAATGGCTGGAGTAGCAATGTATGAACACAATAAGATTATTAGATATATTGAGGTAGCTGAAAAAAGGCAACAAATCATAGATAAAATGAGAAAAGATTTAACGAGAGGAAAATAAATACAGATAAGGCTAAATATAGATTAGATAGATATATATTATATCTATTTTTTCTTATTATAATGTATATGACAGAGAAGTGCATAGAAGGCATTGCAGGCAAAGATATAAAAACTGATACATTGCAAATATCATCTACGATATCTATGACATCTACGATAACTACGATATCTATGACATCTACGATATCTAAGGATATGGATTATAAATCAAGGGCGCTTCAAGAGCTCAAAGAGCTTTGTAAAGAAAGGCAAATCAAGGGTATTTCTGGAAAGTCCAAAGCGCAAATTATTAAATTATTAGAAGCTTCTGATATTTCTCTATTAACCCAAGAGAGTATTATTGCTTCACAGCCCGCGTCAATTAATTTGTCAGATATGATAAATAAGATATTTCACGCGGAATGTATTGAAATGATGCAGAAGATTCCAGATTCTTCAATTGATATGGTATGTACGGATCCTCCATATTTTCTCGATGGCCTCGGAAATGATTGGAATAAGCAAACGCTTGACAATAAGGGTTCTTCGGCGATTGTCGGAAATCTCCCAAAAGGGATGAGGTTTGATAGGAATCAGTCAAAAAAGTTTAATGAGTTCTATTCTAAAGTTTCTTCGGAAGTTTATAGGATTCTTAAACCAGGCGGAGCTTTCATATCATTTAGCAGTCCTCGTCTATATCATTCAATGGCTATGGCGATTGAAGATGCCGGCTTTGAAATACGCGATATGCTCGGTTGGATTTATACGCAATCGCAAGTAAAGGCATTCTCACAAAATCACATTATTGAAAATGACAAAAAAATGAATCCCGAACAAAAGCAGGCTCTCAAAGATGCTTGTAATAATTGGAAAACGCCACAATTAAAGCCAGCAATTGAACCGATGTGTCTTGCGGTTAAACCTATTGAAGGAAGATATATTGATAATTTTCAGAAATATGGAACTGGATTAATGAATACATCAGAAGAAACAAAAACCGGCGAAGGCTTCTTTCCTTCCAATATTATTACTACGGATAATATTGAGGAGAGTATGGATAGAGTATTCTTAGTTTCTAAGCCAAATAAAAAAGAGAAAGGTGAATATAATACGCATCTCTCTGTTAAACCCGTAAGCCTCATCGCGCATCTCCTAAAATTATTCTCAAAAGAAGGGGCAATTATTCTGGATCCATTTATGGGAAGCGGGACAACAGCAGTGGCCTGCATTCAGTCAAAAAGAAAATATATAGGTTTTGATATTAACACAGAATACATTAAAATTACAGAAAAGCGCATAGAAGAAGAGATGGCAGATATGGCTACAGCTACAGTAGCAGCTACAGCAGTCGCCGCCACAACAACCATTTAGGTCTCAAACTTCTTCTTGAGAGCTTCATATAAAATCTTCTGTTCCTCGTCTGTATAATACTCACTAATCTTATTTTTATTCACGAGTTCCTTAGCAGTCGGCCACATTTTGATGAAACTTTTGCAAAACTTGAACCTATCTCTATATTTTCCTTGAATAGGCGGTTGATATGCGAGATTTTTTTCAGAGGAGTCGCCAATTGTAGGGTCAAGATGTCCCACCTGCCATTTTTCATTTGGAACATCGATAATATACTCCCTATGCCATTCTTTAACTGTATTGATATAAAGATTCCTATCTCCGCTAATATTAGCGTCCTTTCTCTTGTCAATATCTACTTTATCAGCTTCAAATGGATATTTAAGACAGTATTTGCCTTTTACATCCATCCTTTTGATACCCGTACTTTTATTGAAGGCCTGAATAACATCCGCCGAATACATATTGATATTTTTGAAGAATAATTCAGCCGTCTTTCTATCTACATAAAACTGTCCTCTAATCTCTGGCTGAGCCATAAGTGCCAACGCTTGCCCTCGCTTGCCCGTGATAGTCGGGAGTTCAATGTCGTTTTCTTTTGCAAACTCTCTCAATTCGTCAGGATACGCTTCAAACATCTTGGTGTAGTTTTCAATCGCAATCGCAATAATGGCTGCCATTATACGGTACAATATATGTATGGTGAATGCATCAATTTTTTATTTTTTTAGTTATAAGCTGAACATATTGGGTGTGGGTAAAATTAATCGACGCCGATATCATTATTGTAATCCAGGCATACAAGATAATAATCTATGTTATCTTCCATTTCTATTTCGTTTTCAATAAATATATCGTAATGGTCGCCGCTATTTTTGGAGATTTTCTTTAAGTACTCAATATTTGTCTTATTATAACAGCAGGTTATAGCTACAGATTCAGCAGTTTCTCTTAGAATATCAAGGCCTATCAAGTTTCTATATGTCTGGCTGATATATACATTACTATTGCTATTCGTATAATTTCTGGAAAATGCCAATTTAATAGGTCGCGAAAAGCTCGCATAATCCACAAGCTTTTTTATTCCCTCTTCTTCTAAGCTATAATATATACAATAGGGTGATAATAAGCTCGGGAGCGGTTTATATTCGCGATTCTTAAATGATGCCAAAATCAATAGCGCGGATATTCTAAGATTAATATACTTATTTCTGATATTACCGAATGATAAAAAATATCCGTGCTGTGTTTTATTTATATTCAATCCGCCGTCGCTATCAAAACTTCCCTGTATTTTATGCTTTATGATGCAAGTCATCTTCTCTATTTTTTCTATGGTTTTTTCGTGAGCATCAAGAGCATCATCTATAATTTTCTCAATTATATCGCTGGGTAAAGTATCTATATAATTCGTCATGTATATATATTATAAATAAAAATGTCTGTCAATTTTTGCTCTTATAGTACTGTCAGATACATAAAAACATTTGAGTAATTTGCGATGAGCGTTCCCATACTGTGTAGCATTATTGTGATTGTTTTGTAAAAGCCTGCGTTTTCTTCTGTTATATACGGGTTCAGGTTCCAGATTAATATAGCAAATAGGTAATATATCAGACCGGCAGCCAGAATACTTATATATGTCCTGAACTTTTTGGAATCCATATATGAATATGCATAAAATATTGAAAAATACATTCCTATTTGAACTGCTATAATATCAATATACATCCTCGTCTTATCTTCTGGATTAGACCAGAAATAAACTGATGTAATAAATACTACGAGAGCCGGAATACTTGCGCAGTATTTCCCTAAATACACGGCTATTAGAAAAGATGTCAATATTATTAGAGTAACAAGAAGCATATATATATTCATATTTTAAGCTATTGATTGATAAGATATTATTATAAATAAAAATATCATAATAATACCTTTACAACTATTACAACTATTACAACTATAACTTAAATATTTTTTTTAGCAAGTATAAATTGGTCTGTAGCACCATCTGTATATATATGATTATTATTTTCTAATAATATATAATCGTCTTTCAGTAATTTCATAATGTTATTTTTAGTAATACCCGTCCAGTCATAAGTCATTGTTGGATATACTGGGTGATTATCGCCGGCTCCACATATACCTGTTTTACCAAGTAATCTACAATCATCTATTATAATAATATCATCATATTCTCTTTTTTGTAATATTTCGAGCTCATACAACAAAGGCACTTCCTCTTCTCCAAAAGCTGTTGTCCCCCCGCTATAATGAGCATCTAAATATATAGTAATGGGTTCTTTGATATTATTAAGTAGTTCCGGTAATATTTTTTTAGAGTCTCCATGATACATTTTAACATTACTGTATTTTGCAAATTGTTCTACATTATAATTATACCATCTGTCAGACAATTCTATAGAATGAATATTATCATAATTATTTAACACATCTTTTATGCCATTACCTAAATATGTTCCAGTTTCTATATAATGAACAGTTTTTCTATTATTTGTCAAAGTGTAAAATTCATTAGTTAAATTTGGCATAATTAAGTATATATATACCACAATATATATGTCTTTATATGATTATATGGTTTAGATAATAAATCAATAAATCAAAAAAGTTATAATATAAAATAATATAAAAATAATATATAAGATAATAATGTTTATTTATTTACCTTATAAGCATCAAAAAAACAGAGTGTATAAATGCAAAGTTAGTAATTATATAGATATAGATAGACTGCGCGATTGGGTGATATCGCAGAATCCTGCAAAAGATAATTCTTCGCATTGGTGGTATAGCGAGTTGCCGGCTGACATATCCTTGTTATATTCAAAGATAGCGAGGAATCAAAATATTCTTGATATGCTTGTAAAAAATACGAAATGTAATGTTGATATAATAAATGATATGAATGAGATATATGTATCAGCTCCGCAAAAAGATTCGCACACTACATCAGATAAAATATTTTATACTAAGCATATTGACGGCCCCTATTATTTATTCCCATTTGCTTCTTGTTATCGCGTTATTCTGGGTCTTGACGATAATAGCAATGTAATCACTTGTTTCAATATGATACCCGAAGATACCACAGTTGCCAAGGGAGATGTCGTAGCATTTGATTTTCACCGCGAATGTCATTACATATATAATAAATCCGCTGGCGCGGCTCACACAGCTCACACAGCTCACACAGCTGGCACGGCTGGCGCGATTGAAGGTCATCGTGTAGTATTGAAGATACATTATTGCGTTTATCCGTGGTGGGCGTATTATTTCGGCAAAACATTAAGCCGATTATCTATACACTATAATCGCAATTTCAGGAATCTATTTCTATATACATTAGATACCGACGAAAAATACAAAAAATATTTAGCATATTTTATGATATTGACCACGCAGATATTTCATAATATTGAATATTATATCGGATATAATAATATATCTTTTGCGTGTTTCTTGTATTACATAGGATATATGACGCATTATAATGTGTTTCTTCTCGGTTGCTTGGCTATTCATTATCTGCGAAAAACTACTCTGGCTCCCGAAAATTGCAAACATATCGCATTAAAGCGCGATATCCGCTTTTACTATGTCATATATTCCCTCCAAATATACTATATATATTACTGCTATTTACTATTCCTACCGAACTCCTATTTCACAAATAGTTTGCTAACAATATATATCCTAAACGATATGAAATATTTATATGATCTAAGATAACTCCGCCTAACTCCGATAACTCCTATTAGTTTTTTCTTAGATATCGTGAGATAAGGGCGAGGGCGCTGATATCACCCTTTTCAGGTAATTTTTTAAGCGTAGTCAATCTCTTCTTTTTAGCCGGCGCAATTACAATTGCATCATAGGACAAAACAATAGGTATATCTTGAATATTCATAGGCATTTTGTTCAATAAAAATAAATCAATATGATAAAATCAATTTTTGTAAATTAGTCGCCACTACAATATCAATATAAATATAAATATAAATATCAACATCAATCATATTTAATGAGTTTGTCTAGGAAGTTTTGCGAGGCCTCGTGAGTCAATTTATAGTTCTTCAATATATATAAGATGGTTCGGCATTCAACCTTAGTAATAGTGCCACCATCAAATATCTTGACAAGCAATTTATTGGAATCATCTATGGATATTCTTCCATCGCCTTGCCCCTTTATCAACTCATCGGCCATACTTAATAGCCCGGCATCAAAGTTTAATCCATCAATTACTTTATAATAGCTAACCTTATTCTCCATTTATTATAATAAGAGAAAAGTTTTGAAGAAAAATAAACTAACGCAGGGGAGAGAGCGCGAGGAGCCTGACATCTTAATTTAATATTGGCCGACGAGTTTATAATATATAGGCGCGAATGAGTTTGCAATAGGAGTGTCTGTAATGAACTCGTTGATAGCGAAATAAGTAATAGCGAGCATAGCAATACGCCCGTTATTCAACTCCTTCAATTCCAGCTCGCGCTTATTTTTTACATTATTTGTAGTATAAATATTTAGCGGGTCAAATCCCAAATCTCCGGGAATACTTTCAATTTCATAATTCTTGGAAATACTTGCAGATTCAAGGGTCGTAGCAAATATAATAACGGCCATAAAAAATACCGGATTAATATTACCAAGACCTCCATTCAATAGCGAGGGAACTTTGCCTCCGGCAGTTAGCAAATTATCGCCATTCATAATTTTAGAAAGGTACGGATGATAAAGTTCAGCCAAAGGCCACCCCACGCTTCCCAACATAGCAAGGCGTCCATGCTTAATCTCGGCTTCGCGGTATCTTCGCAGAGTACTAATGCTTGTAGAACAATTTAGCGGGTCAAATCCCTTATTGCCAATGACTACCGAAGCTTCGCCATCAGCTAAAATAGAGTTCTTGTCAAGGAGTCCGAAATTAATGGCATTCCTAACAAACAGATTCCCTCCATTTCGCACCCCGAACTTTTTAATATTACTCAACCTATCAAACTCCAAGTAATCAATTTCGCCATCGTTATTAACATCGGCGATATCCATATAATTATTTTTTCCATAATAAAACTCCAGCTCAGAAATATCCAGCTTCCCTGATTTATCAACATCAATATTATTAAAGGCGTTGACATTTACATCATTATCTTTAGCGCCGCCGCTTCCGCCGACGTCCTTATTGGATAGCATAGCAATTGATTTGGGACGAAGATATGCGAGATTTGAAGGGAATGCAGATGAAACAAAGAAACAATCCGAGCAGTACAATAAAGATGCGAGAATAAAATATCTGAACATAATATTATGATATATATGTTGTTTTATTCTTATATATTGTACCCTCTTTATATAATCCTCGTGCTATATCTTACAATCTATATCATATATCTCGTGCATTATATAATGTTTTTATTATATTATATATAAGCCTACTAAAGCTAAACCTCCTAACAATAAAAATGACATCATAAATTGAAGATAAAAATAAAATATAAAAATATATAGAAATATAGATAAGGAGATTTACGAGGATACTATATTGGCGTGGATAGCATTCTTCAAATCTTCCGGAAAGTTTTCTGGAACTATCTTGTTGATGTATAGCGACGCGACTTTCATCATTCTAACATCATTTTCTACATAGCACAATTCTCTCTCAATTTTCTTTGACTCTTCTTCAATCAATTCAGCAATCAAACAGTCTCTTATCATTATACAATTATTGATAATGTGCATATTCTCGCGAATCTCAGCGTCCGCGGATAGGTCTCGCAATATCTCAGGATATTCAAACATATATGTGCTTTTGCTATTATAGTCTTTTGTAATGTAAAGATTTTCACATATTGTTCTTTTGCTAATATAATATCCTGTTTCGGTCACAGATAGTCTTGTAGGGTCTTCTGTAAGCATTATACTAACCACATATTTTTTGTACAACTGAGGATATTCCATCATCTTTTCTTCAGTCATAATAAGTGAAAGCACGCGTTCTTCATCATCATAATAATAGATAACATAAACATTTATGATGTCTTCGTCTCTTATGAAGATTATGCAACTCTTATTGTATCTGCCTTGATAATGATAGCTTGTGAAAAGCATTCTGAAAACCTGGTACGATTAAGGAATGAGAAGGATAGTCTTTTTGCGAAACTTGCTTGGATTAGCGAGTAATTACTATTATTATAATACATAGTCAATTTTACATTTTTATGCATATATTTAGAACCTTTTTAATCTTTGCAACAAAAACGAAAAAACAAAAACGAAAAAACAAAAACAAAACATAAAAACATAAAAACATATACAAATAAGGATACTGATTAGGTATATCTATGAGGAGCCTTGAGGCGCCTTGAGACGCTTATTAGAATACATATACATCGGCGAGGATAGTGCTCTTCAAATCGTCGGGGAAGTTTTCGGGAATTATCCTGTTCATATATTGCGCGATGGTTTTCATTATTTCTAATTCTTTTTCCATATCACACAATTCCTTCTCAATACAGTTTGATTCGTTATTTACGAACTCGACAATCAACTCTTCGTCAATCAACTCGTCGCTAATCATAATAATATCCTCGATAAACTGCATATTATTGCGAATATTAGTGTCCGTAGATAGTTTATATGACATCTTCGGATATTCTGACATATAGGTGTTTTCGCAATCATAGTCTTTGCAGATGCGAAGGTTTTTCCAGATTGTTCTTTTGTGAATACCATATCCACGCGTGTCCTTAGATAGCTGATTTGCATTTTCTGTGAGCATCGTACTAATCGTATATAACTTGTACAATACTTCATACTCCTTCTTCATCTTCTCTTCTGTCATCACAAATAACAAGTGTGCGTAATTATACTCAGGGTTCTCATAAACATTTATGATTCCCTTATCTTTGATGAAGATTAGGCAACACGCATTACGATTGCTGTGATAATCATAGCAAGTATAAAGCATTCTTGTGGGTACTCTTGTTTTGTGAGCGGTAGCTCTTGGCTGTCGGGTGGCGGTGGCGCTGGCGGTGGCGCTGGCGGTGGCGCTGGCGGTGGCTTTTGAAACAGAGGAGAGCAACGGAAGGCTTTTTAAGGCTTTTCGGTTGGCTCAATCTGTTTGGTGGGCAATAATTATTCTTAGCCGGCTTATCAATTTTTACAGTCTCTGTATATTTTTTAGAACATTTTTATGGATAAAAAATAAATACACATAAGTAAATATAAGTAAATGCTTTTTACACATATCATATTTTTTCAAGGATGATATTCGTCAAATCATCGGGGATATCTGGCATAATTTTTTTCATATATAGAGAATACATCAACAGATTTTTAGTATAATCTTCGCAGATACTCAAATCTTTTTCAAGTTTATATATTTCATCTTCAATAAGTCCAGATAGCAATATTGGGTCTATCATTATAATATCATCAATAATATGCGCAATATCCCGAATATACTGTTGCGACGATGGATTATAGGACATTACAGGATAATTGAACATATATGTGTCTTTGTTACCATAACTATTGGTAATATAAAGATTTTTCCAAATAGTTTTTTTCCTAATACTATAACATCCGTCTTCTTCAATTAACTTTGTAGAATCTGCGGTTAGCAAGATACTTGTGATATATATATTATAGAGGGTTGGGTATTTTTCAATATCTTCTTCGCTAATAACTAATAGAGGAGTTTCAGCATAATCTCGGTCATAATCTTCGTCATCATCGTAATTTTCGTTCAAATTAATGTATACGTTGATGATGTTTTTATCTTTTACAAAGATTACAGTATTTGTAACGCGATTGCTGTGATAATTATAGCAAGTGAAAAACATTCTATTGGTACTCGGATGCGGTAGCTGTAGCGGTTTCGGCGGGGAATAAATATTCTTAGCCGGCCTATCAATTTTTACAACATTTTTATGAATAATATGTAATATGCAAAAAGGTAAAAAATAAACTTAATTACAATTAACTATACTATATATCAGCGATTCCCCTTGCGGTTCTCGGCATTCGCCTTCTGATATATAATACGATAGCTCTCGATACTACTTGAGCCTCCAATAATTGCAATTAAATCTACTTTAATGATTTTGATATTACGATACTATTCTATGTAACATCGAAAATCATTCTTTTTAATATATGACAGCTTATTTATTTAAATAAACTAATCAATTTTTATGTATTTTTTGACATTTTAGAACAAATTTATTCCATAGCATAAAATAATATAATAATATAATATGTTATTATAATAATTTAAAAAGAATGAAGTTGGCGCTGATATTGTTCGGCATTTCTTTAGAAATAAATAGATATTGGCAGTATGGCGCATTATACTCTATAGATTATAATAATAGCTATGATAATTATCAAAGATATATTTTTGATTATTTCAAAGGCAAAGGCTACAACATAGATGTGTATATTAGCACGAATAACTTGAATAGCGACAATGATATTTCTGAGATTATTGATAAATATAAGCCTGTTAAATATCGTATCGCCGACGATAATGATACTGGCGAAGGATACGAAGACGACGAAGACGGCGAAGACGATAAAGACTATATAATATCAAGGAATAAAAAATTAGAATCGGCTATAGATTTGTGTATTGAAGGCGGGGGCGAATATGACTTGGTGCTGATTACGAGGTTTGACCTGTTATTTCAAAAAGATTTTGCAGATAGCAATATACAATTGGATAAAATAAATATTGTTAGTGTTTTGGAGAGACCGAATCTTATCTGCGATAATTTCTATTTATTTCCTCATAAGTATCTCAAAGATTTTCAGCAGGTTATTAGAAAATGCGCGAATATAAATCATCGCAATATCAAGAACGATTTAGAAAAAATAGCTCCAATCAACTATATACTCAACGAAAATCGCGATATATCCGAACTATCCTTCTACAAAATCGCAAAAACCTCATATATATGAATGATGTAATAAATGATGTATTTGTTAATAAATATGATTTTGAATTAGCACATTTTAATGAAGATATTGCTGCGGGAAAGAGTATGCTAAAAGTATATTAAATAATTAGCAAAATCTTAGTATATCTTAGTATATCTTAGTATATCCTAATATATAAGAATTATTAACATATATTTTATATAATATGGACACTAATAATGGCAATTTTTTAAATGATTGTTGGTCTATATATTTTCACGATCCCTATGATATTAATTGGGATGATAAAAGTTATAAGATTATAGGTCAGATATCAACAGTTGAAGATTATGCGAGATATTTCAAGGGATATAAGGAGCTTTTCAAAAAAGGAATGTTTTTTATAATGAGAGCCGATATTATTCCGAGATACGAGGATGAGCTCAATATTAATGGCGGATGCTTGTCGTTCAAAATATCACCAGAAGATTTTGAGAAAAAGTTCTTTGAATTGTGCGCGAGTATTTTGGGAGAAACGATAGGAACGAGCGATGATGTAATGAATAATATTAACGGAGTCTCAATAAGCCCCAAGAAATTATATTATATAGCGAGGATATGGATTAAAAACAATAAATATGCAAATAAAGAATATTATAATATTGACATCCCTAAATATACTACATTAATGTATAAAAATCACGTGTAGTTCCCTCGCGCGGATATGCGTGATAATAATGTAATAATTAATGTGTATAATTAATAAAATGAATGATAAAATAAATGATATTATCAATTTAATAAAAACAATAATATTATATATTCTCGTTCCATTCAGGGTAATATTTTTACTATTATTATTGAGATTATCAAATATTGTTTTGCATTTCATAAGAGACGAGAGCAGTATAATGTCTGTCATATTAATTTTCGGCAAGTTAATTATGTTTATCTTGTCTTTTAATATTGATATATCAAAAGCCGATTACATTAAATATATGGAGTATTTATACAGCGATAAGAAGTTTATATGTACTATTAATCATACGACGCTTGCTGACGGTTTTGTAATAGCAAGTGCTTTCCCTCGCAGCAATATAGTAATTTTAAGAACAATACTATATAGTATCTTTGGATATACCGAGGAGAATAATGAGAAATACGGAAATATATATGTAGAAAAAGGGAAAACGAGCAATAAAATTAAGGAGCGCGTAGATAATCGCAAGCCCGGCGATCCCATAGTTTTTATAGCTCCCGGTTCTGGTAATATAGCTAAGATTCCAGGGAATATCACAGAGTTCAGCGGAAAAGGCGCATTTGTCGAGGGATATCCTATATTGCCTATTGTAATAAAATACGAGGATGATTCATTGCATCACAATTCAGACAATGGCGAATCTATGCTCCACTCGTGCTTAAAACTCTTCTTGGTTCAAAATTATAAAATCAAAATCAAGGTATGTGATATGGTAGAAAAGAAGGAGGGTGAAAGCATAATAGAATACAAGGACCGCGTATATGATATTATGAACGACCTCTATAATAAAATGTAATCCCGAATAATACGGCGATATAAAGAATACATTATATTATACAGCATTACATTAGACTATGAGGAATTGCTCTGTATTCAATAATGAATTAAGAGGAACTATAGACAACCAGGGTAATGAAAATATATTGGTTTCTACTTGCATATACATAGCTATCAAGGGATTAAATATTCTTTTTCTATTATTGAAATGGTAATATATGATAATATAATGTAATGTAATATATAAACGATTATTGCTATTATATATATATCATTGTATATCATTAGATATCATTACATTATATAATAATGAGTTCTAAGAAGGCAATTAATATAATTGTTGCTACAAGTACGAATTATGGGATAGGGTATGACAATAAGATGTGCTGGCATATTCCTGAAGAGTTAAAGCATTTTAAAAGGATTACTACGGCGCGCGAGGATATAAAAAAGAGGAATTGTGTAATAATGGGGAAGAATACTTGGTACTCGTTGCCTAAGAGGCCTCTTGTAGATAGAATAAATATTATAATAAGTTCTGCAGATTACGAGAAAATATCTTGCGAAGTAAGCGACTCCAAAGATAATATCAAGGTTTTTAAGAATATTGAGGATGCCTTTAAATATGTTGAGGAAAGCGATGAAATAGAGAGCGCTTTTATAATTGGTGGCGCACAGCTATATAATGAGTGTTTAGATAAATATATTGATAAAATCAAATATATGTATATGACAATAGTATATGATAAGAAATATGAGTGTAATAAGTTTATAGCAGCAGATGTCATATTTAATAATTTTAAATTTGAAAAAAAGGATGTATATAATAGCGAATTGAAGTATATTACTATGAAGGGATATAACAAGGGCATTTCATATCCTCGCGATGAGCCACCAGACTAATAGAGGAGTTTGAATAAAAGCATTTCTATATATATGGGCTCTTTGGATTTATTGGTTTGTGATAGCATATATTCTATGCTGGAACCGATTTCTATTATTTTCATTTTCTCGTTTTTCTTGATATCCTCATATTTTTTTACAGGTAATTTAGAATATTTAATGCGAAGATAGTAATCGCCGTGATCCACGAGAATTAGGAAGTCTTCTATGATTTTGTGAATGGATATGTTATACTGACAGCATTTATTAGAGAGATATCTGATATCTTCGATATTATTTTTATTTTTATCATATGTCTTGATAAATTCAAAGAAAGGCGGATAATTATATTTTATAAAATCTTCGGTTAATATTTCGCCAGCGTGGGGACTATTTTCAATCTCTGATATGAAGAGGGCTTTTATAATATTCCGCGTTTTCATAGCAGCCAATTCTTCTCTCACAGATATGCCGAGATAATTTACAAATATATTATTTATCTCTTCAAAGGTGAAGAGAGGCACGCGGAAACTGTTAAAACGGCTTTTAATAGGTAGCTCTATTTTAGACATATAATGCGTAGTACATAGAAATGTTATGTTATTTGAATATCTCTCGAGTAATATGCGAAAATCGTAATACAGTTTAGATAATAGGTCTATATTTTTAATGATTATAAAGTGTTTATCGTATCCTATGTTTTTATGCTTGATAATGTGGAGAAGGAATGGCGTGATTTTATCAATATTTTTCGCATTATCGGGATTCATTATATCCAGCTCAATAAAGTGAGTGTTCTCGTTATACACGAGGGCTTTATCCCATATATGCTCGCATCTATATATTTTATTTTGTATATTGAACTTTTTTTTTATTATTAAATCTGAAAACAAATCTATTGGAAAACCCAGAGGGGAATATAATAAGGTATTGTTTTGAGATAATAATATCCTATTTAACAATATATTATATTCATAATTATCGCTTATTATACTCGCAAACTTTTCATCTAATCTATTCCAATTATTCATAATTTATAATTATAAATACGAATATTAATACGAATATAAATATAATTAGCTAATAAAATCATATATATAATTATAGTGGGGGGAGACCTATGGGGGAGACCGCCCCCAACGCGGTTTTAGGAGAGGCTTGTTCAAGTGTTTTTAGAGACTATTGAGGGGCTTTCAAGCTATTTATAATATCATTATGATGTATTAAAAAAGACACTGGATATTTCTAAAAATTGAAAATTAAAATTTGAGTACATCTTTCTGTTTTTTCAAAAATTTCAAAAGTTTTTTAGAAATTACAAAATAATTCAAGAGATGTACTCAAATTTAAAAATGAAAAAAATATAGATATTCCAGTGTCTCAAGAACTGTTAAGGTAATCTAAGTATTTTTATAATAATGGGGGGAGACCGCACACAACGCGGGCTATAGAAAAGGCTATCGCTGGCTACCGGGAGGCTATTTATAATATCATTATGATGTCTTAAAAAGACACTAAATATTTCTAAAATTTGAAAATTAAAATTTGAGTACATCTCTTGAATTATTTTGTAATTTCTAAAAAACTTTTGAAATTTTTGAAAAAACAGAAAGATGTACTCAAATTTAAAAATGAAAAAAATATAGATATTCCAGTGTCTCAAGAACTGTTAAGGTAATCTAAGTATCTCTATATAAATATCGAGAGGCTACCGAGAGGCTATCGATACTATGGAATAAAAATTGATATACAGAGTATAACTAAATAATATACTTATTATAATAGAGAAGGTAAAGGGATATAAGGAGAGATTATGAGCAAATCCAATAGCAATAAGTTTTACGACCCATTAACAAAGATATATGTTAGCAAATCAAATATCGAGGAGTGGAGCAAGAAGCTTAAATATGCGCATTCGGTTCCAAATCATTTTCTCGAAAATATTGATATAACTGTTGATAAGAAGGAAAATATAGATGTTAAAAAGCAATTGTATTATGATAAAATCAAGATGTTTATAAATAATAATTCAGAACATTTATTGAACAATTTGATATTTGTCAATAAATCTAAGTCATTAATTCAGGATAGAAGGGACGAGTATAATGAGATAATGAGGTTATATAACAAGAGTATGAAAGAATATCAGGATATTCACGGAAAAAAAATAGTTATTAGACTGGTATTGAATAAAAATAAGGAAAAGTTAATGGCTTACTTACAATACTATAATTACAAGAAATTAACAAAGGATACTTATACACCCAAAGGTTTAGTGAACGAGATAGATGATTTTATTCTTAAAAATCGCTTGTACGGATTGTATTCCGACGATTTGATGGTAGGCTTCTTGATAATTAAAAAAAGCAGATATTTCAAAATAGACGGTACATCAGATAAGGTGGATACATTTTATATCCAAGAAGTTTATATAGACAAGAGTATGCGAGGCAGAAAACTGGGAAAAATATTATTAGATTACGCGCTATTAATATGTCCTATCAATAAAAAGCATATATCTTTGATGACATACGAGGGTAATATTATGGCGAATATAGCAAAATCTTACGGATTTGAATTACAAAACGAATCATCTGGGTGCCCCGTCAATAAATTATTCTTTGTTCGCAGAATGACCGACAAAGATTTTCTTAAAAATACTAACAGAATAACTGAATAAAGGCTAATATTTAGCGCCTATACAATATAAAGAATAAATTAAGAATATTATCTAACACTTATATAATGTATATTGAAATATTGGGTTTAGATATTAATAACATTTCTAAATATACTAAGGAGGATATAAAGAGAATATACAAAAAAATAGCATTAGAATGTCATCCAGATAAGCTAATTAAAACGCAAGATATCAAAGTCAAAAATGCAAAGATAGAGAGATTCAAGAAGGCTTGTATAGCCTATAAAAAAGCAATTGAAGATTTTGATAATTACGGAGAATTACGAGCATATCCTAATAGCACCGATAATAATAACAGAAACTATGGCGACTATGGCGACTTCGGGGACTTTGGGGACTTCGGGGACTTCGGAGACTTCGGAGACTTCGGCGACTACAGTAATCCAGATATAAACTTTTGGGAGGATATGTATAGTAATTATTTCAATGATAAGAAGAAGGTAAAAAATACATTTATAAATCTTGCCAATATTTTTTTAACTAAGGGGTTATCTAAGGGATTTAATAGAAAAAACTATTATAATCCCTCTTCTAAGGTTATCAAGCATAGTATAATATTGCCCGTTAATTACCTTGATTTACATACGGATAAAAACAAAAAAATCAGGATATTATTAAAGGGCGTTAAAAAGCCATTCAATTTTGACATATTATGTAAAAAGGAGTATCCGCATTTTAAGAGACAGTATATAGATGATGACGGAATAGAGCACGAGATAGAAATTAAAATGATGATATCTAACACTAATCCTACCAAGATATTTAATAAGAAAAATAATTATTGTTCGGATTCGACTTCAGATTCTTCTTCGGATTCTACTACGGATTCCTCTGAAGATTCCAGCGATTCCAGCGATTCTTACGAAGGCCTTGACTATGATAAAAATAGATTAAATAACAAAAACATAGAATATCGCCATAAAATAGTTAATGACCGCATTGATTTAATGATAGATATTTTCATAAATCTACGAGATTATTTAGAAGGCTCTTGTAAAACGATTAAATATATAGACAATAATTATATAAAAATTGACATACCGCCTTTTACATTAAATAATGTAATATTCAATAATAAAGGGCTTTTGGGAGGCAATTTGGTTGTAAATGTAATTTTACTAAATATTTCAAAAATATATTGGGATAAGCTTGGAACTGATGATAAAAAATTGTTTATTAAAACGATAGAAAACATTTATAAAAATTGATATAAGGTTTTAGTAATATATTATTATAATAATACAGCAATGTATTAGTATTCTGTAGAGGATACACCCAGCAACCAACCAATAGATTCTATGGCATTCTCGGATGTCCGTATTCTGTAGAGGATACACCCAGCAACCAACCAATAGATTCTATGGCATTCTCGGATGTCCGTATTCTGTAGAGGATACACCCAGCAACCAACCAATAAGATTCTATGATATCTTCGGATGTCAGTATTCTGTAGAGGATACACCCAGCAACCAACCAATAGATTCTATGATATCTTCGGATGTCAGTATTCTGTAGAGGATACACCCAGCAACCAACCTAATAAGCTTCTATGATATCTTCGGATGTCAGTATTCTGTAGAGGATACACCCAGCAACCAACCTAATAAGCTTCTATGATATCTTCGGATGTCCGTATTCTGTAGAGGATACACCCAGCAACCAACCAATAGATTCTATGGCATTCTCGGATGTCAGTATTCTGTAGAGGATACACCCAGCAACCAACCAATAGATTCTATGGCATTCTCGGATGTCAGTATTCTGTAGAGGATACACCCAGCAACCAACCAATAGATTCTATGGCATTCTCGGATGTTAGTATTCTGTAGAGAATACACCCAGCAACCAACCTAATAAGATTCTATGGCATTCTCGGATGTTAGTATTCTGTAGAGGATACACCCAGCAACAAACCAATAGATTCTATGGCATTCTCGGATGTTAGTATTCTGTAGAGGATACACCCAGCAACCAACCAATAAGATTCTATGGCATTCTCGGATGTCAGTATTCTGTAGAGGATACACCCAGCAACCAACCAATAAGATTCTATGGCATTCTCGGATGTCAGTATTCTGTAGAGGATACACCCAGCAACCAACCAATAAGATTCTATGATATCTTCGGATGTCAGTATTCTGTAGAGGATACACCCAGCAACTTAAAAAATATAATTTACTAACATCTAACCCCCATAACCTTTAATACTTATTTTTAATTTTCTATTTTTATCTAATAGATATATCTTCCCTTCGGCCTTCGGATTACAAATATACATTTCTATTTACCATATTCTCTCGTAGCCGGAGGTATATATTGCGTTTTTTTTTATCATTAATAATATACTTATAATTATTACACATTACAGCATCTATATGTTGGAAGCTATATGTATAATTGTATATATTAATATTAGGATAGCTGGGGCATCTCATAATATTCGGTCGGCTACTGAAAGAGAACACGACGGATACTGAGAAGGACGACAAGATAGTCAGCAAAAGAATGCTTGAGATTTTGAAAATTACTAGCATTTATTATGATAATAATTGTGTTAAAAATAATAATCAATTTTTTATTTGTAAGTATTATAAGTATTTAATTCTTATAAGTATGTAAGTATCCTATTTGAAAAGCTGTTTATATTCGTTGAGATTCATAACGCCCATATCGCGATTGCAAGTTTTACAGGTAGGCTGTAAATTATTCAATGTCATCTCTCCGCCTAATGCGTGGGCTATTATATGCCCGCATTCCATATCTTTGATATCAAGTTTCTTATCGCACACATAGCATTTCCCAATCATATCATTATTATTGTATTTATGCCATACCCTCTTTTTGAGTTCATAAGGTATCGTCTTTCTATCGTTTTTAGCCAAGACATCTTGAAAAAATCGCATTCCTATATTGTCAATATCAAGCGAATTGATTAAAGCGTGCAGAGCCAAATCAAGCCATTCATAATTTTTGAAAACTCCCAAATAACACACATTATTACATCGCTCCTTCTCCTTCTTATTTTTACATTTCTCAAATCTTTTCGTGTATGTCGGGTCAAGCTGATGTGCCGAGATGCTTTCAAGATAATCATTAACACTCAATATATAATTAAACAAATCCTTATCGGTCTTATTGCTATTTCCGAGTTTTCCGACAATATTCCTCGCCTTTATATGCTTCCCTAAATCATTCAGAGATATATGAGGGCATTGATAGTTTTTCTCGACATTTCCTACGATACTATCAGAATAATCCCCCTTAAAATAGTTAGTAGTAAATCTATCTACCAAACACTGCAAAATTATTTTTTCCACGGCTACCAGGTTCAATATGGGTTTTATGGGCGAATGCTTATTGATTTTCTTGAAATATTCATTAACCTCCTCTATGCTACCTACATTATATTTTACAATAGGCACGAGGATATTATCGATATCATAGCCTTCGCGCTTTAATCGCGAGTAAGCCTCCACTCTATGCTGTCCGTCTAAAATATACCCCTTCTTCTCTTCAACAATATAGGCAATCGTGAAACTCTGGAGCATAGAAAAAGACTTATATTTATCATATTCGCTCTTTTGGTCTTCTACCATACTTATAATATGTCCGTTATCAACTAACCTCTGCAACTCGGGTATTTGATAATTATCTATAATATCCCTCAAAGGCTTCATAGTTAATTCAGTCCTCATTATCCTATCCTATTCTATTACTTATGAAAATGCGAAACCCGCAACCCGCAAAAGTATATATTATAATATAGTTATATGTTTATACCTTCTTTACGAATATTTATTTAATTATATTTATTTATTATAGAATTATGAATAACAATATACCAAAGAAAGCCTTATGTATTCGTAATACTAGTACTTGGGCACACGTTAAGCCAGAATATAAGTTCGATTCTGGTAAGTTTAATAAAGAAAGCGTTTTAAAAGATATAGCCCTTATGTCTCCTAAAATTGACTATATGTTGAACAAAATCAAAGAGCTTGACGAGAAGGATATGGCAGCCGATGGTAAACATTATAAGCACATCATATATAGTGATGTCGATGGAAGTAATGGGGCAAAAATGGTAGCCTCAGCTATGATAGCGAATAATTTTAAGCCTGTCTATAATAACGGCGTTTTAAAAACGAAATACACAGACGAAGACAATTACAATACTTTCGGTCTATTGACAAAATCTGTAGTTAATAAGAAGCCTTTGAGTGTGGGACTCAAGAAAAATATGATGGCCGTTATGAATAATCGCGAAACAGGGGAAAAAGGGAATGTTTATGGTAAAAATATGCGTTTTCTAATATTAGATTCGGGATTTAAGGAAGGCATTGATGTATTTGATGTAAAATATATGCATATCTTGGAGCCGCTAATAACGAAGGCGGAAAATACGCAAGTAATTGGAAGAGGCACGCGATACTGCGGACAATCAGGACTACCTTTTATACCTAATGTAGGCTGGCCCCTAAATATTTATAGATACAATATAAAATACGATGATAATATGACAGTGCACGATTTATTTATTAAACACAGCAATGAAAATATAAGTATCCTAAACTTTATTGCGGAATTGGAGGATATTATGATAGCCTCTGCGGTAGATTTACCGCTCACTGAGAATATCCATATTCTTTCTACGAAAAATAATAGATTTTTGAATTACATTAAAAACAATACGGGTTTTGGAAATAACAAGAGTATTATTAAAATTAATAATATTCGCGGGACTTATAGAAATGATGTTGATATCATAGATTGTAAAAAGAATTGCAAAGGCATCCTTGAATATAATATAGGCGACTTTAATCCGGACAATTTACTAATTACCGCAGCTCTTCACGTTATTAAAATAGAATATGTAAAACAATTGCAGGATTTTAAAAAGTCGAATTCAGATGAAAATGATAATAAATCGTGGGAAGGCGTCTTTAAGAAGAAAATCCGATTTAATATTGAAGACTCTATATTAATCAAAGCCTTTAATAAGAAATTTCCGAAAACAGATTTATGCCAGCATATAAGTAAGCGCAAAGATTATTGTGATACTATTAACGAATTATGGAAGAATAAGCAAGTGTTCTTTAAGAAATACGGCAACAAATTGCTTGATAAATTAGAAGAGATATCAAGGGCTAACAAAATAAATAGCGAGAATTACATACAAATATACAAATATATCAACGAGAATATGAAAGAATACAGACAAAAAGAGAAACCCCCTGAGACCAAGCTGAATATCATAGATTTAAATAAGTATATCTTTAAAAATTATAAGAAATATTATTGGGATATTCCTATTATTCAAAATAAATGTATAGCCGACTTAAAGAAAGATGACGAAAAGGCCGAAAAAAATAAGATTGTTTCCTTTTCTAATACGCAATTATTCGTCCAAAAATATCTCACGCCACAATCGCCATACAAGGGCATCTTCTTGTATCACAGCGTAGGCTCTGGGAAAACTTGTACGGCTATCTCTACGGCTACCAATACATTTAATAAGGAGGGCTATACTATATTATGGGTTACGCGACACACGCTGAAAGAAGATATATGGAAGAATATGTTTGACAACATATGCAATGTAATAATACAAGAGAAGTTGAAGAGTGGCGAAATCAAGGAGATTCCCAAGCTTAGAGCGAAACGATTAGAATTGTTAGGAGATAGCTGGATACAACCTATATCATACAAGCAATTTACTAATATGATTAAGGGTAAAAATAAGTTCTATGATAAGATGGTGAAAATTAATGGGAAGGAAGACCCATTCAAGAAGACGCTAATAATAATAGACGAGATTCACAAGATATATAGCAATTCTTTGTCGGCTCTCGAAAAGCCTAATCCCGCTGTACTTCAGGATATGATTCAGCGTTCTTATTCAGTTTCCGGAAAGAACTCGCTCCGATTAATTCTTATGTCTGCGACACCTATTACCGAAGACCCTATGAGTTCTATCAAGATACTCAATCTGTTATTGGAAAATGAAGAAAGAATGCCTGAAAACTTTGACGATTTTAAAACGAAATACTGTAATGATAACGGTATAATTAACGATAATAAAATATTAGATATAATGAATAACATCGCTGGCTTAATAAGTTATATAGACAGGAGCAACGACAAAAGCCAGTTCGCATATCCTGTAATGAATGATATTATATGTAATATTGATATTAGTACTTCTAATTTGGAAGATAAATTGGGCAATCTTAATAATGAGATTGAAGAAATTAATGAGAAAATACCTAAACTTGATAAAAAAATTAATAAGGAGGAGATAAAAGGGCTTAAACTTAAATTGAAGGCGATTGAAAAGGAGAAAAAGGGAGTTGTCGCCAAGTTCAAAGAGCCTAAGAGCATCCTTGATTATATCAATAAATGTTTTAAAGAGAAATAAATTGTTCGTGGGGCGCTGAAAAGTATAGCCTTGAGTATTCTCGTGGCGCGTAATATTTCGTATAAGAATTATAAAAAAAATAAATAGATAATGTATATATTAATATTATACGCTTCCTGTATTTCTTTAATATTATTTAGTATTTATCATTATGTAAATATAAATAGCGAGGAATCGGAAAATCCTAATAAAAAATATGATATATCAGCTGATTTACTTACAACTAATAATGTTATAGTATTTGCCATTATATTCGTGTTTTCTATGACGCTGATTTATTTCTCTACGGACGAAAATACGGATATTCTATCTATGATAGGTATTACAGATAATGATTACAGCAAACTAAATAATATATCTAAAAAGACGCTGGTCGACCCGCATATTTTAAAAAATACAAGCGAACCTATGAGTTCCGGGTTTGAACCTTACACCAGCGGGGGTTCCGTAGATAACTCCGAAAGCTCTTGTGATTCATCCTCGGAAACATCAAGCGATTCAGATTAGGCCGTGCTAACGCAAGGCATAAGGCGAAAAATTGACTCAAGATACAACTACATTATTTTATTACAGCCGATAAAAGCTATGAGCAAAACTCTTCTTAATAATTATGTTATAACTTTCTTTTCAGCATAGATAGCTTATTACTATTTACAAACGGTTTTTGGGTTAATATTGAGAGCTTTGAGAATCCTTTTGTAGAATTGTAGATTGAAATTTACTACGCTACAATTTTCATATTCCTTAATGATGTTATCTTTTACACACATTTTTTGCGCCAACTCTTTTTGAGTGATATTGAGTGCTTTGCGTCCATCTACGATAGCCTGTGCATATTCGCGAGTAATCTTATTCAACTTAGGGATATCGTCTTCAACCAGCTTGATATATTCCTTAAATCCAGGCTGATTTTGAGTATTGATTTGTTTCTGTACGGCGGTCTTCTTCAACACAACAGGTTCCCAATCTTGAAAGTTCGCAGAGCTCATCATTATTGTCTATATTGTATATTATATTATTATAATTGTCAATTTTTTTATTTTTCCCTTTATATAAAAATTGATAATATATATATAATTATATTTTATAATTATTATGAGCGATTCTAATGATGCTTTAGGTACTGTAAGTACCGTTAGTACCGTTAGAGATATTATAGATGATAAATTGGAAGCCGTGAAACCTATTATAAAATGGGTAGGAGGTAAAACGCAAATAATTGACAAAGTTATTGCCAATTTTCCTGTAGAAATAAATAATTATAGGGAAATATTTTTAGGAGGAGGCAGTGTATTATTAGCTTTATTATCATATGCAAAAAAAGACATCATAAAAATAAGAGGTAATATATATGCGTACGATTTAAATGAACCGCTCATTAATATTTATAAAAATATTCAATCAAAACATAATGAATTATATGCTGCTCTTAAGAATCTTATTGATGATTTTAGTGAATGCGGTGAATGCATAAATATAAATAGAAAAGCAGTCAATATAGATGAGGCCAAAGAGGCAAAAGAGAACTATTATTATTGGATTAGAAATAAATATAATAGTTTAAGCGATGATGAGAAAAATGATGTAATTGGTTCTGCTATGCTTATATTCTTAAATAAAACTTGTTTCAGAGGCATATTTAGGGTTGGCCCAAATGGATTCAATGTTCCATATGGAAATTATAAAAATCCTGAAATTATTAACAAAAATCATTTGGATATTATACACAACCTAATCAAAGACGTTATATTTAAATGTAGCGATTTTAGAGAATCTATGATAAATATTGAAGATGGGGATTTTCTATATCTGGACCCGCCATATGTTCCGGAAAAAAATACATCATTTGTAGGATATACAAAGGGTGGCTTTGATATTGCTAATCATAACGAGCTATTTGCTATAATACATACATTAAAGGAAAAAAACATAAGAATGGCTATGAGTAATTCAGATGTAGAAATAATTCGCAATATCTTTTCTGCGAATGAATATAATTATACCATAGAAACTTTAGTATGCAAAAGGTCTATAAATTCGAAAAATCCTGATTCAAAGACAAATGAGGTAATCATTAGAAATTATTAGACAGCCCCGGGACAGCATAGGGTATCATCTGGCATACTTAGGCAGTTACCCATTTATTTAGTAATTCAAAATAATCTTCGTCGTCTCCAAAAAACACAGAGATATCATTCTCCTGCAATATTATATTAAGTATCTCATATTTTTTTTTATTAGATAATATGCATTGTTTAAGAAAATCATTTACGGTATAAGAATACTGCACTTCAAAATTATTACCTAAAACGATTTCGTATTCACGCTTTAACGAAGGACCCGCCCACAATTTAGTCTCTACAGAACCTTCGCCGCGTTGATTCTTTTTCTCTAATATTTTTATAACTTTCTTGCCATTTTTATAGTCAATAATATAAGCTTCATCAGGATTTCTAAATATATCAATATTATACTTCGTATTCATATATTTTTTCAGCCCTCTTTGTGATACATATGTTATTGTCTTATCATCAAATGACTTGTATAAATAATAGTCTTTTTTTACATAGCCGTCTAACAATAAAACACTAAGATTATCCGTCTTATCTTCAAACTTTTTTCCAGTAATATTAGTATTTGCACCTCCAGCTCCAGTTCCTTTATTAGTCAAAGACATTATTGATATTATAATATCGGTAGCAGTCCCTGTCATTTTTTATATTTACAGAGCCTTGAAAAATATGTTCTAAAAACACGCGGATTCTATAAAAAATTGATGAGACATATAATATATTAATTGCCCGCCAAATAGATTGAGAGCCAGCAACAAGCCAGTCAAGCCAGTCAAGCCAGTCAAGCCAGCCAACAACAAGCCAGAAAGCAAGCCAGTCAAGCCAGAAAGCAAGCCAGTCAAGCCAGTCAAGCCAGTCAATAAGAGAATAATGACCACAACAGCTAACGCAGCTAACGCAGCCACAGCTACTGCCACTGGTTCCGTAAAGAAAATCTTTGAATATGATGGCGATATTATATCGGTTGACCTTTCAAATGTTAGGATTTGTCCCGGGCCCTGTAATAACACTATGGAGGAACCAGAGCCTTCTTCCGTCTATACGACGCAGAATATTGACAATAATCGCGTAGAAGAAATGCATTATTTCAAGCCATATTCGGGTGGCAAATATGCACGATTCTGCTATCCTATCAATAATACGCAGACGCTCATTCTTAACAATTTGCGAATCTGCGCGTCGTGTCATCGCAGGTATCTTGAGTTTAGCGAGGAGGATTGCACGGAAGAGCTAATGAGTGATGCCAAAATCATTATGAAAAAATTAGAAAAAAACCTGGTCTAATATAGATATTGCCAGAGGATAGTTAGGATAAGTTAGATATATATTATGTATTTTTTATTTTTTTTTGATTAAAAATAAAAATTGATTATATCACAAGATATATAGAATATTAACATATTAACATATTAACATATTAACATATTAACATAATCATACTATGAATAGCGAGAATAGGAATACGCTATATCAAAGAGCTGGCGAAATTATTGTCAATAGGTATAATAATATTAGGGACATTCCGGAAAAATATCTGCTATTTTATAGAAATTACATCCCGCTTTCAATTGGTCGAAAGAGAAAATATGAAGATTGTGGGGAAGATGATAGTATGGCTTAATAGAAAATCTTACTCTTGACATTTTTGACTACATAATCTAAATAAAAATCCTTGTTAATTGATTGAGCCGCTATGGGCTTAAACTTGCGCCCGAAAAAACAAGGGCTTTTTAATAAATGAAGCAATTCGGCCTGTGTTATATGTATATAATTTTTTAATTCTCTATCTGTTGCATATTTATAATCCATTCCTTCCCAATTTGCAAATGTCGTAGCAATTTCGGGAGGCGAATTATACGAAGTCGCTTTAATCTCTTCGCCGAGTTTATCGCCATATGTATAGGATAGATAGGTTATATAGCATAATTCATCGGCAGCGTAAGCACTCTTAAACCACAGCAAATATTCCGTGTTATTTACGAGCAATTCGCTATGTTTTCTATTCAATATACACCATTGCGAAGCCTTATTCAAATATTTCATATCTATATATGTTAGTGCCGCGATACAATCGGGGAGACATTCCTCGGGATTAGCAATGTGAAAATAAGAAAAGGGCTCTTCTATCTTATCATAGATATATTCAAATGGTTTTAAGGGAATGCAAGAGCCGGATAAGAATATAAAATGCGTATTATTTTTATCCTTTAATGCCTCAGATAACATATAATTTTGCGCCTTTACAATTGAAATATCGGCGTATTTAGTAGGTATATTTTTGGCTACCTTGAACTCTTCTAAATACTCTAAGCGCTCATCGTATTTATAATGTATATATATGCTATACTGGCTCTTATCTATATTGCTAAAAAACATATGCCATAATTCTTCGTGATTTATAACATTATATATCAAAAAAATAAAGGCAATTTTGTTCATTTATATTTATATTCCAAAATATATTTATATGAGATTTATGTAATCTTTTATAACTTTTTTAAGCAGTTATAATAAGTAATAAAAATAAAGGTGCTCTCGGGGAGACTTGAACTCCCAATCTTTGGCTCATAAGACCAACGCTTTAACCGATTAAGCTACGAGAGCTGCGATAGCTGTATGTATATGAGAGTAATTGCTCCCATATTATATATAATATGTCTAATTCTTATATCTGTTTTCAACGGATCCAACTGATATGCAATCTAATAATTTAGGTTTTACAAAATTTCACGCCGATTTCGCAAATCTTACCAAATGATGTATGCCCATCTTTTAATTGGCGAGCATATAATATATACTCATTTTCTGTTATTTTTTCATTTTTAACTGCTTTCTCATAAATTTCAAGCATACTCCTTGATAATTCTGTATATTTATCCTTCAATTTTGTCAAAATCAGTCTGTTCTTATTTTTTCTATTAAAGGTCATAAATATAAGTCTTTCTAACTTACACATTTTAACTTGATTATCATAAACTTCAAGTGTAATTCTGTTTTTAGGGTCTATATCTAATTTATCGGCGATGATACTCCTTGTTTGCTTGACAATACTATCAAAATTTCTCTCTGCGATAGTATCTATCTGAAAGAAAAGTTTCTGTTCAACGGCTTCGAATGCAGTCATTAAGAGATTGTATATAAAAATAAAAAAATTTATCATTTTTTATTTTTTCCTTGATATTTTAATAATATTATATAAGCCTAATATGTACGGGATATAATATAAATAATCTATATATTTATACTATTAGTTTTAATGATTTTCTTAATATAGTTATCATATGTTTTTTAACCTTTATTTTATTAAATATATCTTCGTTTTTTTCATTAAATTGTATGTGTCTGGTATTATTATAAGGTTTGTCGGCTTGTGTTAAAAAGGATGATTTAGTAAAATCAAAAAAATTTTTAAATATCACAAGATAACTTAATACAAGATCATATGGGTTTGTAATTTTATTTATTGTTAATAGAAAATCCTTTGTATAATTATTTTGTATATCTTTTGTATCTACAATAAATTCTATAAATAATTTATACGAACTATCAATAGACCCCTCTGTATTATTTATAATATTCTTAATATGCGTATTTTTGTTTAGTAATTCATTATTTAAATATTCTAATTTACTTGTATCTTTAACATTTTTTAAGCGATTTTTTATATTATCTATATATCTATTAAGAGGAGAATCTATATCATTTATTAAATTAGAAATTATTTTTGAATTTTTATTAATAATAATACCCTTTTTTTTATTGTCTATATTATTTTTGAAAACTAAATTAAAAACTTCAGGTAAACTTTTGGCAAATAATAAAGTTTTTTTAATAGTTAATTCGGCTATTTGTTTATCAATCTTATATAAATCTTTTTCTGTCAATTCTACTAAGTATGCTGTGTTTTTTCCTAAAAAATATAGCTTATTATCTTTATTTTTTCGCGATTTATTAAATAAATCTATTACATACTTTGTCTCTTTCATAATTTCTTCTTTATTTGGAAAACCATTCCCAAAATTATAAGAACCTCTTCCGTCTGCTCTAATATCTGGTATCAACGATTTTTTATAATAGTACGCATTTCCCTGAAAATAAATATTGTCTATTTTATTTATTAATTTTGAATTTTTATTTAAAGCAGTATATAATGGTCGTATAGGTGCTATAGCTATAATATCTATATTTTGTGGATTTTCAGCAAAATACTCATATAGATTATTATATGTTTTTATATTTCTAATAAATATATTAATATTATCGCCTGTTTTATCATCGTTATATGGAAGAATACAAATATTACTATCTACATCTTTAATAATTTCATTTGTTTTTTCATCTATATCTATAGGCTTAAAAGAAAACTCTTCATTTAATGCTAAAACAACAGATATATCTGTTATATTGAATTTATATAACCAATAATAAACACTATTAGCCCTTAATTCTAATTTAGCACCCGATACAGCAATACACGATAAATTAATATTATTTTTTTTATGTAAATATAATAATATTATCAAGGCTAATGTATCATCTGTATCTCTTCCTATATCTGTTATAACTATATAATTTATCATATTAAACTATTATATATATACTACAATAATTAAAATGTTATTATAACCCTTTTACGAAGTTATAATAATCAATAAAAATAAGGGTGCTCTCGGGGAGACTTGAACTCCCAATCTTTGGCTCATAAGACCAACGCTTTAACCGATTAAGCTACGAGAGCGCAATTGTATATGAGAGGAATTGCTCCCATATTATATATAATACGCCTAATTCTTATATCTCTTTAGGCGGGTTGCTTAGAATTGGATTAACATACTTTTTTTTGCCGAAGTTCCATATATAGATATCCATTCTTTCAGCCTTGATATGCCTCCTCTATTTCTAAATATATATACGACATCTTCAAGTAGCATATTATCACTAATTAATTTATATTTTTTAGCCAACATACTAAATACCGATTGATCGTGTCGGTGCTCTACGAAACTATCGTAATTCTTTGAGACAGATGGAGAATCGTCTATATTATGATAATCGCAAGAAATATCATACCATTCATTAACTAATTTGCGCGTTTCCGGACATACCAATAACAATATAATGCCCGATTGTATTTGCGTGCTATTCAAAAAGTCTTCATTATCCATCCCAAGCTTATCAATCAAATCTTTTTTACACCATTTAATCTCTATCTGTCCCACTGAATGCGTAGCCATTATTTTATTCGTTTTAACAGTTTTAACAAGCTCTATACATTCAATTAATTTATCCCTGTTTTCTATACCCAATTCACAGCCAACATCTATATAAAATAGCACATCGCCATCTTCCATTTTATCCATCCACTGTTTAATTATATACGGCTTCCATATCCAATATCCGAAACCGCGCCTATTGTTATTAATAAAGCCAACGTGTTTATTAAAAAAATATTCATCGTCTTGTAAGTATTCCGCGGTATATCCTTTGACTTCTGTAAATATATTCAGAGCACCAGCCTGTCTTACTAACCTATTGACAGCATCAATATAACTCCCGTGGCTCCCAAATGTAATCAAGTTCGTCCTCATATTTAGTATTATGTTGCTAGTTTTATTAATAATAATACTTACTTTTTAAATGAAAAATTGATTTTAATTATTATAAGTTTAATATAGTAAAAGATATTACAGTTAATATGAGCGAACAAAACGATATATCAAGTATTAAAGAAATCATAGAACAGAAAGTGTCTGATGTTATTTTGAAAACATATGCTTTGACTAAAATTAATACTCCAGCGCAAGCTCCAGCGCAAGCGCAAAGAGAATTGCTAACTATGGCTGTAAAAGTTAATCAAATAAAGCACAAAAAGGATTTGGGACAATACTTTACTATCTCAATTGAGTTGCAAAATTTTGTATTTGATAAGGTAAAGTATAAATCAAGTCTTCTTCTTGAACCCTCGTTTGGAGCAGGTCATTTGTTGAAGAAGTTCAAAGAATATGACGAGAACTATCCTATGATGTGTTATGAAATTGACGCAAAAGTAAAACCAATTATTACATTTAACAAGTATCAAACCCTTGTTTATGCCGACTTTACGCACCAGACAATAACAAGCAAATTCAAGACTATTATAGGTAATCCGCCCTATGTAAAGCAAAAAACAGGCAATCTTTATATCAAATTTATTGAACAATGTTATGAATACTTAGAAGATGATGGCGAACTGATATTTATTGTGCCTTCTGACTTTATCAAACTAACGAGTGCTTCTTCTATAATAGATAAAATGGCTAAAAACGGGAGTTTCACAGATTTCTTGTTTCCTCATAACGAAAAACTCTTTGAAAATGCGAGTATTGATGTTGTAGTATTTCGTTATGAAAAGGGCTATATGAATAAAAAAACAAATGTAAATGGTAAAGAGGTATTCTGTAATATAAATAAGGGTATTATAACCTTTAGTGATACTGAAGTATCGGGTTCTTCCATTGATACGCGCTTTAATGTATATGTAGGACTCGTATCTGGGCGAGATGAAATTTATCGTGTTCCATTCGGTAATATTGATATTTTGAATGATAAAGATAGAGTTGATAAATATATTTTTACAGAAACATTTCCTACGAAAAATACTCAGATTGATTCACATCTTCAAGCACATAAAACAGAGTTATTGGAACGAAAGATTAAGAAGTTCTCAGAAAGCGACTGGTTTAAATGGGGAGCTCCAAGAAATTTTTCAAGTATCATAAAGTATTGGGGGGAGCCGTGCATTTATATTAAAAATATGACTCGTAATAAAGAGGTAGCTTTTATAGGAGCCGTTCAATATTTTGGAGGGTCTCTATTATGCCTTGTTCCAAAAACAAATATGACTGAAAGCGAAATGAAAAAAATCATTCAATATATCAACACCCCAGACTTTCAAAAAGATTATATGTATTCTGGAAGATTCAAGATAGGTCATAAGCAAATCAGTACAGCTATTATTCCTAATCCTAAATAAGGAGCGAACTCATATCTGCTTCGGCAAATCTTCTGGTTCTTTCAATCATTTCCTTTACAGATTTCTGGATACAGACTAATAGAGATTCAACCTTGCCCCGATAATCCACATCTTCTATATGATATTCAGAATGTGCAAATTCATTTTTCCAGTTAATCTGCAAGTCATTACTTGGATTACTTACATAGTTATGAATATCAAAAATGGATTTTAATAAGACATCGCCAGTAAGTTTATTCTTAACGAGGTAATGATATTCTGTAGGCTTATACCTATGTTTTTTAATCTGGTTTGCTGTTTTTGCTTCCAAAAGCCTATCAAGGAATTCATTCCAATTAGAAGAATATGGATAAGTTGTAAGTCCTGTAATGCTGTAATATATAGAAGGTTTATTAACGCAATTGTCCGAAGACTTGCAATCAGTAAGTTTCAAATTAATTCGGATTGAATTAACCATTATATCACAAGAGGCACGAGAGGGAGATATTACTATATCCCATTCTGGATGTTTCTTCAATAGAATCCTTTTCATTTCATTCAAGAATGGTGTTTCTTTAATTGCACTATCAATACGACCATCACAATCAGCCTTTTTAACATCAATAGATTTTGCTACAATCTCAATCTCTTCGATAGTTATATTGTATTCCTGTTGAGACATCTTAATATTTATATTAGTATTAGAGTCATTTTTTTATTTTTTAATCTATTTTAGAATAAGTATTATAATCCTTATATCCGGCATCCATTAACGATTGGATTTATTTTTTGCGTTCTCATTAGGTCGTTGTTATTAACGGCTTCCAATAAATCAGCATCAAGTCTGTTAGAATAGGCATTAGATTTATTCGGCATTTTAGTTATACCGCAATTATCGAGTGTAGGCGTTGATTGATATATCATACCGACATTGCCTTTCTCTCTTGCCGCAAAACTGTTCTCTACCGGTTTTTTACTATACATTTCTATGTCTCCCGAATCTATTCCTATATTTACATTTCCGGGATTTGGCGTATGTCCGGCTGCCATCAGAATAGCCTCGCGCGTTCCATCAATCTCGGCATTTTCATCAGCAGTTCTGTCAGGCTGTCTGTGTTCATTAATAGAGCCGGCGATACCATACTCGCTTACATCGGATGTAAATTGTTTTTGCGTATTTTTCATATCAACATTCTTATTCATATAGCCGCCGAAGAGTCCTTCTAACATACCGCCGATAAACCCGTATTCTGATTTGCCCACAATTGTCGTTTCTTTTGTAGTAGTCTTAGCTACTATATCAGGGTCATATAGTGTCACCTTATATACAACGCCCCCAATATTTCTAACAGTATCTTGGGTTGGTAGTGTTTGTCTTAGAGTTTTCTTGGCATCATCGCTATTCTTAAAATATGCCGCTTCATTACTTTTTACATTTGTTAGTACAGTATCGTGTATTAGCGTTTCTTTAATAGTAGTTTTTGCCATATCTGTTGCCGCCGAATAAGTTTCCTTATTTCCCGTTAAATTGCCTGCTTCATTGTCGTGAAGCGTAGTCTCTTTTACAGTTGTTTTAGCGGTATCAGTAAGCGCCGAATAAGTTTCTTTGTTGCCTGATAAATTGCCTGCTTCATTGTCGTGAAGCGTAGTCTCTTTTACAGTCGTTTTAGCAGTATCAGTAAGCGCCGAATAAGTTTCTTTGTTGCCTGATAAATTGCCGGCTTCGTTGTCGTGTATAGTGGTCTCCTTAACGGTCGTTTTCATAATATGATTAACGGGGTCATATAGCGTAGCTTTTGAAGGTATTTGGATACTGGGATTCCCTACACCTCTCACAGCCTCTACGGTATATTCCTTATTAGTATATTTCAAGGCATCCATAATAGGCGATACGATGGCTTTTATAATACTTGTGACATTCGTAACTACTGTTTTATTTTCTGTGGTTTCTCTCTCGTTATTATACAATATTATCTTGCTTTTACCATAATCATCTTTGATACCTTGATTTAAATCATTCTTGGCAATATTACCTTTATATTCTATATGGGATTCTTGGCGAACTGTAGGGCGAATATTTTGCGCCGGTCTCAGTGTGTCCTTAGTATTTGCCCCAGTTGTTTTAATCCACATATCTTCGGTTTGTTCAAAAACGGTGTCCGGTCTTCGCTTAGCCATAGGGGCTATTTCGCCTCTTCTATCGGGCCCTTTTATATGCCCTTTGACGGGTATTTCAAAATATGTATCCTTTTGATTGATTTTACTTCTGAGCTCTTCTAATGTGCGAGGCTTGGCATAGTCCAAAGTATCGGCTTGATGAAAACCTCCGGAACTTTCGCTGCCAAAACCCTGATTTAAACCTGGGCCTACACGAATCTTCTCTATCGGAAAAAAATTATTAGCTACTTCGGATAAATCTATTCTTGATTTAAAAAAATCATCATTATTTTTCATACCGCATATATTTCCCCCCGAATTCATTTGTGGCTTAAACATACATTGAATCTCCTGTTTGCCCTTCTTTAACGAATTATTCCCTGTTAAATTATCTAACATAGACATATTATCGATATTCGTATTTTGAGTTACATTTTTCTTCAAGAAAGGTGTCATATTATTATGAGAAAACGATGATAACGGAACCTTTTCACCAGTTAGCGAATATGTATAATTATTATCATTAAGACCGCCGTTACCGCCACTGCTACTGTCGCTACCGTTGCCGTTATTATCATTTATTTCTGAATAAAATTTTCTGTTAAACATAGATGACCCTGCAGTTTTAGATACAACACCTGTCTCGTAAGGTTTCTTAGAATATTCATATAATTTATTACTTCTATTTTGTTCGTCAGCTTTAACTTTATCAAAATATCTGGAATCATATATATTGTTCATTGATGGTATATCTAAATGTAAATCCATTCTTTATCTCTAATGAATGAAGGATAAAAAATACAAAAAAATATATAGCTATCTATCTCTGGCATTCTGGCATTCTATCTATTGCAGGATACTCCGGGATACATAGAGCCTTCGGGATATCCAGGGCTGTATAATTTATTCATTTTGTTATTATTTTTCCACGAATCAAGATTATCGTTATTTTGCTGGCTATTGGGGAAGAACACCGATTGATCCATCGGTTTTTCAATGCACGGGACGTGGTTATCCTTAGCTACCATTCTATAATTTACAGGGATTCTATCAAAATCTTCAATCGCTTTATCTTGCGGGTCATAGCATATCCATTCCCATCTGTTAATACCCGTTTCTTTGAGCGTACAGGGAGGATTAGATAAGCGAGTATCTTCGCGGGGTACCATACATTCGCGGGGTTCAGTCTTGCCCGTGATTTCGCAACCGGTTTTAACATATTTTCCTGGCATATATTCTTGATCGTTGCATTTGGTATTCTTGTAATTTAAACCGAGCAATTCACTTGAATCATCAACGGCTTTTTTCATACTACAAGTGTTATGGCCGTAGGATTGGTATCTTAGCGAGGGATCCGCCGGTACATCCTGATAACACTCTATACAATCATTAGCGGGCGAATCTAATTGATATAAGCCGGGTCCTACGGTTCTTCTTAACTTCTCTTTATAACTACAACTATCATAATTCAACCTTGTATCTATATATTGGTTCATATCTAATAAAATAATATATTATTTTATACATAAATAAATAGATATGTTAATATTTTTATTAGCCCCCTTTTTTTTATTAAAAAAGGAAAACTTTTCTAATATACCCTTTGCTATACCAGCGAATCTCAACAGCTACACCGAGGAAGATTTCACTTATACTACAATAGAGAAGCTTTACCTCATTTTATGGGGATATAAGGCAGATTATTATTATAAATGGGAGCTAATTGATAAGATTTTCGTAGCTGTCCTCTATATACTTACATTTATCATATCAGCATCAGCGGCATATTTGTCTTTTAAATGTACTTGGGGTGGCACTGTTAAAAATATAGTATTGCGAGTATTATTTGCCTTCCTGGCATTCCTTCTGGGGCCCATATATTTAATCTGGTACTTTTTCGTAAATTATTTAGGTAATTTATGCTAGGCCTCGCGGAGCGGTAAGCGATTATTGCCGATAATTTATATAAAAATAATGTAGAGGCCTTTGATAAGCAAAGCTAAGCGAAGCTAAGCGACATACTGCTTATTGACATTTATCGTAATTTATTTTTGGCGGCATAGGTACTTCTCTGTACATTATAGATTGGCAAGCCGGTAAATGAAGCATCGTAGTATCTATGGGTTGCGTCTTATCATTCTTTATAATACCATCTTCGGTCGGCACATATTGATTTGTCCCGCATTTTGATATTATTCTCGTCTGCCCTCTTAGCTCACTGTCTAAATCAACGAGATTGCCTTGTATGTGTGAAACCACGGTTCCGCCGACAAAACCTAATTGATGACGGCATTTGTTTTCGTGCTCGTATCTGTACGGCGATAATAAATAGCTTAAGGTACTTACATTACCTTGTAATTCTTGTTTATATGAACAATTATCATAAGTCGTTCTATTAAAACTCATATACTCTCCTATATTATATAGAAAAGTTTTTATTTCTTCCTATCCAATTACAATTCTTATTAAATTCGGTTCGGTGAATATATGAGCGAGTATCCTCGCCGCCATTAGTCCATACTGGGACAATATTTTCGGGCCTTTGGATATCTTTGACGCAATCTAAAAGTGGCATAAAATTATTCATCTCTTCCTCCATAATCTGTTTCTTGCATCTTACATTATTAGTGTCGCGCCCTTCTATTAATTCCAGCTCTCCGCCTATATCGGTTTTACCGCATCTCAGGTTGGGACCCGAAGTAAATATTCGGTTATTCAATTGTATTCTGCATCTATCCTGTGTCATAGAAGTGGGGTCATTTCTTAGTGCCGAATATTTATCTATTAGGCAATCGTCGGCCAAGCCGTATCCGGGACGGCCTCGCAAGTTCGGGTGATTTAAATACATTTCTGTCATTCTTACGAAGGGACTCTCGCAAGCAACGAGATTCGTAGGATATATATTGTAGCCCTCTATTTTGCTGTTATTGACTTCTTTGGCATTTTTCCAACAATCATCCGAGCATATATTTGTATTAGTATCAAACATATTATTTTCCATTATCTATATTTTACTAATAAATAAATTATTTATTTATCTACTATGTATTTCTTATCTTCGCAATTTTTTATAATATCATAATTTATATCTAATTTAATATTATCATAAATCTTGCTATAATCCTTCTCCAATATGTGGTTCTTATACTCTAATATTTTCCAATCATTATTATTCGCACTATTTCCCACCATTTCATCGACATTTTCCTCGGTTTTTATAATCTTATTAAATGTCTCCTTATTCTCGCATTTATTACCGTCAGCATCGTACTTTATTATATTTTTATAGGTCAGCAAGTTCTCCTCATTATCGCTGTTTTTAGAATAATTCTTATATTCTATCTCCTTTGATGCCGTATTATCCTCATTAACCTCAATATCAAACTTAATCGTAGTTTTCTTTATCATTATATATCATTATTATATTATTTAATTATTATATATCTTGGCATACCCCCCGAAATTATAATATCTATAAAAATAAATAGTTGCTAAGTAGCATACAGCGCATTTGTATCCTGGTGTGCGCGAAAATGTTAGAAATGCGCGGTATTCTTTATATTGTTATAAAGGTTATCGTAGCATTGTTCTCCGTTATTCTCCTTACAAGAGGGTCCTCTATCGTAAAGCCAGCTTGCTAATTTTTCGCGGTTATTCGGTATAGATGTTGAAGGAACTGTATAAAACTGTCTATCCAGCAGAGATTTATCATAGATATCATCTGTTTCTCTGAATACATTCTTATTGAAAAAATAATCTATGTTATCCTTAATATGCTCGTTTTCAATAGAGCACGAATCATATTTATTATTGTTCCCTATTAAACTCGGGTTCATAAAGGGATTCTCTTGCGTCGGCTTTACGCATTTCTCATTATTAATAATATCCAAATCATTATCATTCAGATATTTCTCTATCTTTTTGTTCTTTTCCATCTGGTAATTATATATTACTATAGAAATAAGCATTATAATCAATATAAATAATATATATCGCGAATCGTTGAATATTAATGTAGCTATAATACCTATGAATAATATAAGCCTGATTATGGCATTTATCTTTTCTTCAATTGTCATATTTATATTTGGATATAATACGGGGTTAAATAATTCGTTCAAATTATCTATCCAAAACATTATTAATTATTATTATTCTTATTCTAATACTAATATCTATATTATTTTTATTCCCCATCTTTCTGTTTTCTATCCAGTTTAGTTTTCAATCTATTAATCGCCATTGATTTTCTATAAGCATTCTTATTAAAAGTTGTTCGCGTATCCTTCTTTTTTCCCTTAGGATTCATCATATTCCCGAATGCCTCCATACCCTCCTTGTTATTCATCATAGCACCCATCATTTTCATCATAGCCGCCATATCGGGGCCACTTCCGCCTGCACCGCCCGCTCCCGAAGGACCCGGCATACCCGATGGACCGCCAGGACCGCCAGGACCGCCATTTTGATTTCCAAACATACCAGGCATAATAGAAGCAAACTTCATAGCATCTTGCAATAGATTCTCTTGTTTCAATTCGCCATTAGATATTTTAGTTGCCATTTTTCGGCTGACATTTGATATTAAATCGCCGAATCCGCTGTTAGGGTCGCCAATAGCCTTCAGAATATCCCCGTTGTCGCCGATAGATTTTTGCAATTTGTCAATATCTACATCTTCCAATATCTCTTTCGCCAATTTGCCCAGCATAGTATCTTCCATACCCGCCATATTTAGATTGGTTTTATCCTTTATATTCTTGGTTTTTAAAGAGTTGAGACGAGCAATCATCTTTTTGTTGCCCTCATTCTCTATTTCATTCAGCAGCTCTTCACTGGATTCCTGAAATATCTTGATGTATTTCTTAACCTCCTCGTCGCTCAAATCATTCTTAAACAAATAAAATACAGTTAGGAAGTGATGGCAAAGAAAGTTGTCATTAATTAATCGCTGTATTTGTTTAACGCTGATATTAGTAAAAATCTCCACGCCACCGACTTCCTCCAAATCAAACCATTCGTCTATCTTGCTCTCCTCAGCATCCGCATAAGATGTCCAGAAGGTTTCGGGAAGTGTATTGATATATTTAATATATTCATCAGAGGATTTGTCAAATGTAGTATAGTTGGCTTTGATAGTTTTAATTATAGTCTTGGCAAATAAATAATTATCCTCGCTCACCTCGCTATCACCCTCGTTATCATCGCTATTATCTTCCTTCATTTTTTTGGCGGCCTGCTTTAATCTTTTAATAAAATCAATATAATATTGGTTAAATACATATTGGTTTGACATTATCTCTATAATAAAATATATTTAATATTCCTTATATATATTTCATTACATATTTCATTACAATTTCAAGTTGTCCCGCTCCTTCATAAGTTGCTCTACGGTTGGCATTCCGGACTTCTTGTTCTCATCAAAATTAATATTAATATTTGATATGCCGTCGCTGATATTTTTATCATTATTTATAAAATCCCAGTTGTAATTTTTATCATTGCATACGCCGTCTGTTTCTTCAATTGTAGAGAAATTATCTGATATTTTAGAGCTATTCAAAGAGAAGGACGAGGGATCATTTTCGCCTACAGCTATTTCCATAGGTTTTATAGCGCTGTCTATTTTGGCATTATTATCAGTTATATTTTTATCCAATCTAGTACTTTGACTACTACACAATATACCTCTTCCAGGTAATAATAAGTAATCAAATACATCCTTGCCGAATAATATTTCTTTGCTTGGCAATATCATAAAAGCAGGGACAGTATGTATCCTTTTCTCTATATTTATATTTTGTTTCTTCAATTCGTCAATAGGTACCAGCTTTATCTTTTTATCCTTATCATATCTACTGACATTATCCAATAACATTTTACTGTGATTACATCCTATACTATAAAATAATATCATCTTAATTATACACATAAAAATAAATAACGCTTTATATACGAATAAGGAGGAATCTGTAGAGGCTTCTCAAAAATAAAAAATATATAATATAAATTGCCCGCGGCTCCACCTCCGGTACCTCCTGTTCCCCTCAAACTCCTTTACCTATACAAACAGGGCTCTATTAAACAGTCTGGGACACTCGGGTATCAGGATTATACTTTAGCTTCTGCAAGTAATTAAACATTTTATTATCATAATATACCTCGGTTGGGCGAGGAATATTAATGAAATTATAATTTCCTTGGAGGACAGCTACGCAAGCATTCCAAAGAACTGAATACAGCCCATCCTGATTGGTATAAATAAGCTCTCCTTCACACATAGGGTTCCTAACGCGTCCCTCGCTATCAACACCATCCCTTTTAATCTCATCCAACCACACAACATACATAGCGGTATTGTTATAGACAGCCTTGTATACTTCCTTTTTTTGAAGGGTGCTATATTCAGTAGTATAATTAGCCATTAGTACCTCGCCTTTGTTTGTTGTTGATATCTGCTTGCTGTCTGCTTGCGGTCTGCTTGCGGTCTGCTTGCGGTCTGCTTGCGGTCTGCTTGCGGTCTGCTATGCGGTCTGCTATGCGGTCTGCTATGCGGTCTGCTTGCTGTCTGCTTGCTGTCTGCTATGCGGTAATGTTAAATGATAGGTATCATAGTCAATTTTTTAGAATAAATTTAAATAATAGAACAAATGTATACTATCCAAGAGACACTAAGATATTTATATTTTTACAATTTATAATTTGAGTACATCTCTTGAATTATTTTGTAATTTCTAAAAAACTTTTGAAATTTTAGAAAAAACAGAAAGATGTACTCAAATTTTAATTTTCAATTTTTAGAAATATCCAGTGTCTTTTTAATACATCATAATAGTATCACAAATATCTAGGTTGCCTCTCAATAGCCTCTCAATAATTATTATAAAAATACTTAGATTAACAGAGCAGTTATAGAGACACTAAGATATTTATATTTTCAACTTTTAGAAAATCCTGGTTCCTCTTAGAATACAGAAACATATTATATAAAAATAAGGTATATAATGATATACATAGATAAATGATATCTATATATAAAGAACTTATAGCTTCTCTAAAGAATGAATGTAAAAAAAAAAGAGTTAAATATGAAAACATTATTAAAACATTAAATAGATATGAATATGACGAAATTATTCATATGATTGAAATTATTAATGACGAAAGCATATGCGATATCATAGAAGATATAATAGAAGAAAGAATAGTAATAGCAAATAATATAGCAGATATGTATAATAGCCTACCTTTAATAAATCACTATCTTGAGATTTTTAACAAAGAACCACAACCATCGCTTACAAAAGCAAGGAAATTATTTAAAACAAAAATATTTATAAACATTTATGATTTTCATTATCAGCGGTACAATAAAAAAACTAAAAAATATATATTAAGAATAAATTTACAGCAAAATCAGGAAAGAAGGTTCCCTTTAAAATTAGCTAAGGAAAAAGGGTTCCAATGTTTTTTGATTAATGACATTATTAAATACGGGGACGAATAGACACACCCTATACTTTCTTGAATATACACCAGCGATTGAAGAAGCTGAATTGTTTGAGCTCTTCCTCCTTGTCTAAGTCGTTTATTATATTATATATGTTATTCTTTTTAACATTAGGGTCGGTATATCTCGCCTTGATTTTGTTAAAGGATTGCGAGAATAGCTCGCTTTCCACCAATTCTATATTGTATTCCTTGCATTTTCTAATAAGTACATCAAAATCTACGATAAACTCCGGAATAAACTTCTTAGTAGCCTCTATATAAACATCAACCTTCTTATTGAAATCGCTTTCGCCGCTTTCGGCATCATACCTTCTAATAATAGCCCACAAGGGAACGCCCTTATCTTCCACGCGCTTATTGAGTTTCTTGCGTCCCTCTACCATATCCCCGCCGTTTGCATTTATAGCACCGACGACACTTTTGCCATCCATAAAAGTACATATGAAGGTTCCGCCAACCTTTAACATAGAACTCACATTATTTAAGAATGTATTTATTTTTTCCTCATTCTCAAAGAAATAATGAATTGCAAACATACACGCGCATACATCAAATCCATTAGCACCCCTTCCAGCAACATTTTTATAATGCGCTGGAATATTGCCACTGCGCTTATTTAATACCAGCTGTATGATATTCGCGCTCTCCTCGTCATCTATTGATAGCGAACACTCCCCGTTCATTATAGGCTTGCTACAATCTCCAGCAGCATATACGATATCGGGGAATTGCAAGGGAAACTTCTTGAACTTATTGCCACCGTGTCCGCCGCCGCCCTTATTATTATAGTCATCTTTTTTACCTATGAGACGGCTATAAGCCCCCGAATCAGTATTATATATGCCGTGTTTGACATAATCAATCCCGAGAACAAATCTATAATCGTTGTTAATCCAGCGATTCATATCTCCACCTTCGCCACAAGCCAATTCCAGCAAACTGCCCCTATATTTTTGCTTGGAATACAACATATTTTTAATACATATATTGTGAAACTGTTGCATATTAACAGACAATAGCCCGTCGCGATTGATTTTGCGCGAATAATAGACATCGTCGGATTGCAGCAACTCGTTCGCGGAATCCATTTTTAATATAGGAGCCTTGCCACGGATAATGCTTTCGGTTACAGGATTATGTATGGAACTCCATATATTAATAGCGACAGAATAATCGTTCGCAGTTTTAGAAATCTCTCCAGTATTATAGATACGCATCTTGTCTTCGCGCAACCGCATAGGAATCCATCGCATAGATGGCTTTATATTTTCGTCTAATAAATACCTATATTCGATTATCTTGTCGCCGTCTATCAATTCGCCACTTTCGCAACGAGCTTCATCGCGAGCATTCAGCTTAATATAGGATTTCTCAATACCCTCCGCATAATAGTTATTCGGCTTAAATAATTTTAGAGAGTATTTGCAATCTTGCTCTTTATTCAATTTCTTATATTCGGCATCATACAGCTCACGCAAAGCGTTATTTATGGTATATTTATCATAGTGCTTAGCATTATATCCGACATACAGAAACATTTCCCTGTATTTCTCGCCATCCACCGTAATAACTTTGCCGAACTTGGCGAGGAAGTCTATCGAGTTCTGTTCCGGCGGTTTCCATTTAAAAACCCTGTCCCATTTAACTCTCTCGGTTATTTCAACGGGCTTATTGCTATAATAAGAATACAGCGCTAATTTAGCGGGAGTAAAGATGAGGCCGTCAATGCTGTAGGGATATTTTGAGCCATTCTTCAATATATTATCGCAATCTTTCAAGATACTGTCAGTATATAAATGTTCCTTGACAATATAATCAATTGAATTGCCTTCATCGCGCGATTTAATATATTTGCCGCTGCTGACCAAATATTTATATCGGCTATCTTCTTTTGCCTCATCCTCTATAAGCGGCAGGCTTGTGATTTTTTTGCCACCGTAATAATACATATCAAAGGCGGCAAAGAGCCCGACATTTGATTTATCCAATCTTTTTTCGCAAGATATATATTCGCCGTCAATCAAAGAGTTATACAGCTCCTTTGTAGAGCGGAGCCCCGTGTCTATTACTTTGTATGTATTATCAATTAAATAGACATACCCGGCATTATCTATAAACATAAGCAATCTCTCGCCATCTGCTTTCTCGGTTACAGTGTATTCCGATAATATGCTAATGCCTGTGTATTCGTCGGGTTCTAAGATATTGATTTTCTCAAGCGTAACAGGCTTCGGGGTTAATAATACGGGCTTCGTTTTATCAACAGGTTTCTTATCGCAATTATTATAGTTATAATAGCGCGTCGCAATATCTTTAGAAACAAGCCCGGAATAATTCGCTATGACATCTTGCTGTTGTTTTTTAGAGATTATGTAGGGCGATAGAAAGAGCGCCTGTTCCATTTTAATCAATCCTTCCAATATAATATCTTTGGACGCATTTGTTATATCAAGAAAAAACTCGTATTTCTGTGAAGATTTAATAATCTTAGAATTTGCCAATTTATAATATAAGTCTCTATCGTCAGTCTCTTCAATATCATATTTATTACATTTACATATATTGACGATAAACCGCATATTAGTTTTTTTGTCGGTATAAACAATCCGCTTGTTTATTTTAAAAAACTTCCTGATATCATTCCAGTTATCAGGGAGATTCTCTTTACCTACGAGTTTTTTCGCGACAGTCTTAAATTGTAGCTCGGAGTTAAATAACTCGTTATATTTGTGTTTCGCGAGCACCTTGTATTTATACAAAGATACGCTCTTATCTTTATAATCAATATAGTTGGGGTTGTGGGAATATTTCAGGATATTGCTACTATCGCTTATTTCGAGGATAACATCTTCTGTCATTACCTGGAGCTTTTGCTTCTCAATAGTCTCCTCGTATTTCTCGGTTTTCATAACATTTATAAAGTTTGCAAACTCGTTTTCTCCCCATTCGCTCGAATTACTCAACTTTATTAAACATTCGCTGTTATTATCTTGAATTAGCGAATAATGCGTATCAATAATTGAAAATATTTCATCGTCTTTTAATATTTCCATTATGTATATTCTCTAATAAATATAGATATTATAGATTTTATATATCAATTTTTACTATATAAATAAAAAAATGATATATTCTTATAGATTAATAACATATTTATAAATGCCTTCTAATAAAATATTTATGCCAATCAAGTTTAATACTACAATTATCCTCGTTCCTTCGGAAATTACCGCAAACTTTGACTCGATAATCTATGATAAGGTTAGACATACGCTCGAAAACTGCTGTAGTAAGCACGGGTATATTAAAAAAGATACTATAAAGATAATTAAGAGATCCGCTGGATATTTTAAAGAATCGCATTTAAACGGGAATATCGCTTATGATTTGAGCTGTATTGCCGAGATATGTAATCCGGCTCAGGATTCTATTATTAAATGCGAAATCATAGCAAAAAATAATTTGGGTCTAAGAGCTATCGGGATGTACGAAGAAATGGCTATATTAGAAGTTTGCATTCCTAAAATTACTTCAGGAATACAATCAGAGGTCAATATAGATAGCATTAAAATTGGGGATCATGTTAATGTTAAAGTGTGTGGCAAAAAGTTCACGCTATATGACAATATGATTTCAATCGTAGGAAAAATAATCAAGGATAAGGACGACATCGTCCAGGTTCAAGAGATAGAAGACGGTAATTTATCAATTGACGAAGAAGATATGTCAGAAGTAGATGAAGCTAACTACGAAGGTGAAGGCATTGAAATATTCAACGATGAAGACGAAGAAGAAGACGACGAAGAAGGAAATTATAAATTCAGTAAAAGTAAATCATCTAAACATACTGGTGGTGCCGGCTTAGAGTTTGAAGATGACATTGATGAAGAAGATGATGAAGAAGATGAAGAATTAGACGAAGATGAAGATGACGAAGATATAGACGATGATGATTATTCAGAAGGAGGAGACTTTGATAATGGCGAAAATTACGAAGATTAATATTGTGCCCCCCCTTCTATTATTTGATAATTATTTGATTATTTATTATATAAATAGATTTTTATATTATTTATATATTATGAATAAAAAAGATTTATGCAAAAATATACAGAATAGTGTCAGTCATTTGACTAATGTTGAAATAATAGAGCTATTTAAAATAATATTAGCGACCGGCGAGAACTATACCAAGAATAATAATGGTGTTTTTATAAATCTAAATTGGCTTAACGAAGATACATTAGAAAAGCTCAACAATTATATATTATTTTGTATTAAATCGCAGAATGAAATCACTAAATACGAATTGATGAAAAGCTTACTCAATGAAACAATATGTGTTAAAGAAGAAGATATAAACAACAAAATAGTAGAGCAAGATACTGTAGATAATAATATAAGACAGAAGTTCTCTTCGAGTATGAAGTTCTATTTACTGAAAAAAAAGTTTATGAAACAAAATGTTGTTCCTGTAAATATCTTAGAAAATGAATTGAAATACGAGGAATATGTAATCACTTAATGCATTACCATAAATCAGCGCATAAAAAATGATATATAAATTAGATGTCTATATTATCTAATGATTAATATTTTGACGAATAAGCTTCCGGCATCAAAAGACAGGGATATTATATGGAAGAATGATAAACCCGAGATATATGAAAGATTTTCTCAAAGCATCTGCCAAAAACAAGAGACCTCTAAAGAGACCTCGTATGCTCCTGTTCCAGTCCTTGCGCCCATCAAAGCACCTACGCCTACGCCTACACCTGCACCCGTGCCTGCAAATATCCCCAAAGTTCTAAATGTAATTCCTGTTCCTGCAAATAGATTACCTGCTATTCTTGTTAATTCTCCTACACCATCCGTAGCTATACAAGATATCCCAAGAGTAGCTGATGCTAAGCCCCTTCCTATTGTAAATAAAGCGACTAAAGCGGGTACACAAAAAAAGGGAAATAAGGATAAGAATAGTCCTATGAAAATAATTTTGGAAGAATCTCTGACATATGATACATATCGCGATGATGTAAGAGATAAAATAATTAAATTTATATCTACAAAAGAGTTCAATAAAGTTTTTGGTATCACTAAGAGCGCCGAAATAATGTCAGGGATTGCGAATGATAGATTCAATAAATCAACAGTATTATTTATATCATTCTTGTTTGATAAATGCGTAATATATAATGATAAAAATATTATTTATAATAAAAATAATGGAGTAATTGAGATATGATTGAGATATGATTGAGATATGATTGAGATATGATTGAAATTATGTCTATTTGAACGGTGGGAATAAAACCAGCTTCTTATTTTCCATCAATTTGTGAGCTATATGCTTACATAACATTTCTTTAATATCCTTAAAGTTTCTTTTAGATACATTATCTTTTTCTATTTGTTTAATAAAATTATTGTGTTCTGCCTTATTATAGAATGTACATACGCGACCTATTTTTTTCCCTTTGCCAACCACAGCATCTGTAGAAAATATCTTAAAGGTATTTTTAATTATATTGTCCTTCTTGATAAATTGCGGCTCTATAATACCCCAGGGCATTTCTTCTAATTCCATATTTTCAGGTATTACAGTAATTTTACTATTGCGATATTTGGCAAACTCTTTCTGTTCTGTTATTGTCAGCGATTCTATCCATCGTTTTTCAGCATTATTATAAAGTGATATATCAAGATTTTTAATATCCTCATTATTTTTATTTTCAATATTATATATATTTATATATCCTATATAATCATTATTGTTATTCTTATTATACGAAGGCAACTCCTTCTTTCTTATAAAAACTCCTTGCAAATCCAAGCATTTAATTACATACATCAATTCTGTCTTTCTATTATCTTCAAGGTCTCCAAGTTTGCCATAATTTACTATTATATATTCGGCCAATCTTTTAAATCTTTTGTCATCTAAATTGAAATATATAGATATTGTTGTACTAATAATATTCGTAAAATCTATATTTATTATTTTAAGAATATTATCAATGTCATCTTCGCTCTTCTTGTCCTCTAAAATACTTGCAGCAGTATCATTCATCAATCCTTCAACATCCATCTTTATTTTAATTTTTGCCATCGTCGCCTTAGCACCTGGCCTGGAGCCTTCAATATCATCTATAATGCTAAGTTTAATACCTTGACTGTGATGTTCTATATAGTAATTGTCAATAATTACAGCTGGCCTTATTGATTTATTTATAGTATATATCAAGATTTCTTCGTCAATATCAATATCCTTGCCTATATCATCAATTAACTCTTTATATGATATATAATATATTTCGTCTTCTATCATTTTAAGCAATTTATTTTTAATAGCCGCCTGTGCCCTTTTTAAAAGATGTTTATAGACATCGCTTCTATATCCAGAGGTGTCCTCAGTCAGTTTGGCATCATTATCCTTATCATTATCCTTATCATTATCATTAAAGCCACACGAAGGTTCTAAATCTTCGCTATCGCCTAATTCATATTTTATTTTATTTCCCTGCGATGTTAATATATCAACGGTTCCCATTTCAAATAATTTTTTCGGAAAATAATTAATGTTTTTCATCAACGAACAATCAAGCGAATTGCCTGAGATTATCTTGTCAATCTCCTTGCTCTCTATGTATTTCCTCGTAGATATTCTTAGCGCGTGGATATCTATTGTTTCTGTCTTCAGCATTCCAGCGTCATCATTCGCACTTGCGTGCATAAATACAGTTACATTGCGTTTTTCAAATGGCAACTTTTGATGTCTGCAATTACGAATGCCTCTGCCTATAATTTGGTCGGGTCTGTTAAAGTGATACCACGGTTCTATTAAATGTATCTCGCGGGCATTATAAAAACTTAGGCCTTCGCTTGCTACTTGCGTTATCAATATTACTTTGATATCCTTGCCATTTATATTCTTATCATCATTAATCTTCTTTATCAAATTATTAATCGTAGTAGAACCCATAATTTCTTTTTTATCACTTGTCAATATACAGTATTTTGGATTAGACACATCTTTATACTTGGGCTTATCCTTGACAATTTCAGGGTTTTTCAATATATTATTTGTACCTTCGCGCGAATATCCTAAATGTTCCAAGCATATCGCGAGGGGTATAATGCCAGCCCAAGCAAATCTCGAATATATGACTACTATTCCCTCAGATTTCCTTATTATATTGCATATATTCAAAAATTTACCCGAATATTTACCCAAATATTCTTCAGTAGGATACAAGGCATTTTTATATTTTTCACTGTAATTAACGGAGATACTTGCCGTGCCTGTAATATTCCTGAAAAACGAATTAAACCCTACCTTACCTATATCATTATCATATACAATATTCATAGGCTGTAATAATCTCATATTCTGATTCTGCGATTTACTCTGCGACAGTTCTTCGGCTCCTTCAGTAGCGTCAGCTCCGTCAGCTCCGTCAGCTCCGTCAGCGTCTTCAGCCCCGTCAGCCCCGTCAGCGTCTTCAGCGATGTCGTTTAGTTCATTTTCGTCAATTTCCTGGATATTGTTATAGTTAATCTTGTTTATTATTTTTTTTAAAGCATCTATTTTGTTCTTCTGGCATATTCCCAGCTTTGAGATTACTATATCATCATTTATATATTTTAACCATCCCAATTCTTTAGCAGGTATAGAATTATTAGAAGGGTCTTTTGTGGGCTCTACATTTAATATTTTAATATTGCTGTTATAGGATGCCTTTAATTTTAAGGCGAATGTGAATGGATTTTTCCCTTTTAAATATGATATATAATTTGAAGACAACTTTTTAATTAATTTCTTAGCCTTATCTTCAAATTTAAATTTGTTATTGTTATTGAACACCTTGTAATATTCTTTTAATATGTTATCGCGCTTATCATTTATCAACATCAAATTAAAGAGGTCAAGGATATCTCGCGGTTCGTTATACATAGGCGTCGCCGACAATAATATCAATCTATTATTTCTCCCGTTTTCTAATATTTTTTTGAGAGTACTGTATGTACCCTTTTCCTTATTATTCGTACTTCTGATATTATGAGCTTCGTCTATTATAATAACCTTGTTTTCTACAATATTATCCTTGTATTTTTCATTAATTCGCTTCATAAAGCTGTCATATGTAAATATCTCATATCTCTTCTTCAATAGCCTTTTAATATTGTCCTTGTTATCCTTTTCATTAAAGGAGCTCTCATTTATATTAAGCAATTTGACATAGTTATCCCCAGTACATTGATTAAATAAATTCTTGAATACTTTAATATCATAATTGAATATTTCTTTATTGAAGTTCTCTTCCAATGCCTGGGGCATTATTACCCATATATGAGGTTCAGTGGTATCCATAGTTTTCGTAGATAATATCATTTCAGTTAATGTAATTGCCGTACAAGTTTTCCCTACACCAACGCCATAATATAACATAATGCTCTTATAAGGAGTTCTATGTGATAAATACTGGCTTATAAAATGCTGATACAGAGTGGTTTCAAACTTACCACACAATTCATTAGCTACCTTATTAAAATCATCTACAGTTCTTATAGTCGGAAAGCTCCTTATCTTATGTATTGAAAACTCCTTATTTCTTGCTATTTTCTTCCCAAAATCACTATCATCAATATCGGGATAATATAAATCTATATCATTATCAGAACCCTTGCTAATCTTCTTAGCCGATACCGATGATGACGATGATGACGACGATGAATGCGACGATTTTTTAGCAGGCACTATTGGAACGCTTGGTACGCTCTTGTCTGCCTTCTTGTTTTGCTTTTTAAAATTCTCTTTCTTTATACAGCGACCCGTTTTTGGATTTAGAACTTTGCCTTCAGGACATTCTTTTATAGCAGGCTTAGAAGGCTCCGCGGGCTTAGTCTTCTTGTTTTGCTTTTCAAGAGTTTCTTTCTTTATACAGCGACCCGTTTTGGGATTTATAACTTTGCCTTCGGGACAACTTTTAATTTTAATCATTATCTATTTACATCAAAGATTTATATAATTTATTATGCTATGAGCCTTTTTGAATATCTTGATTCTTTCGGTGTTATGATTCTTGATATGATTCAATACTTCTTCATCACTAAACCATTTTAGAGACCTTATTTCCCGGATTTGTTCTATACAAGTATTGTCAAGCTGTATCTCTGCATTATCATTGATTATTTTTGCAACATAATAGACGTGTTTATAGAGAATATTATTAGTGCCGAAAAAGATTTCTTGAAAAGGAATTATATTTTTGTCTATTTCAATATCATTCTTGTTCAATTGCGTTTCCTCGCAGAACTCTCTTACCGCACAATCTATATCAGCCTCCTTCAACTTCTTTCGACCCTTAGGAAATCCCCATTCTTGCTCTGATTCATTATTGTTATTAAAGTTTTTGATAGATAGTATGCTTTTAATATTGCTATCATTCATAATAATTTCAAACTTATTTTTGGAGTCTATATATTCCTTAGTATGCTTGAAAGCCCCTTGATTTATTTGACACCAGGTATAATTCCATATTTGCTCAAAATTATTCGTAAGTAACAGTTTTTTCTCAGAATCCGTCATATATTCAATCAGCTTTATAATATATTTGTCATCATCTATATTATACTTTCCTCTAACAAACTCCATAAATGACAAGCTATCCTTTCGCTGTATCATAATATATTTAATCTCTCCATTAACTCTCTTATAGCATATTATTCCAAAGCTCATTATAGGATGCGGACAATCTTTGTATAAATGCCCGTTTAATCCGCAATTCCGACAACATTGCGGACGAAAATAATTATTCTTCTTACTACTTTCATCATACTTTTTCTTCATTAATATATAATTAATAACATTAATATATAATATTAAACATTTCTTAAATGTATTTATTATATAGTAAAAAAATAATATCTAACCGACAATACCGCGTTATATTTAATATGAAGAATAATTGTCAGTGCTATCATAACCATTAAAAGAAGAAACGCTATTGGTAGATTGCTGAGAAGGAGGGGGCATCATAGGGGACGGTTTATTGTATTGCGGCATTGCCATTACAGGCGCAGCAGAGCTTCCTTCGAGAGGTGCATAATTTGTGTAAATATCATTAGTTGATGATTTAGGATAAGGTAGGGAATTAACATCTCCTACTTTAGGACCCTGATAATGAGGAGGTTGCGAATTAATACCATGCATTGACGAGTTCGAAGAGTTCATCGCTTGGATGTCGTGAGTCGTAGGAGTACGATGGGCGGTAGATATTACGGGCGCCGAAGGACCCGAAGGACCCGAAGGACCCGAAGGGCCGGCAGTGGGTACAGAAGGAGGAGCCATAGGAGCGGGAGAAGCGGGAGCGGGCATAGCGGAAGAAGCAAGCGGGGTATTATATACTACTGGTTTTGATTCTTGTTTTTGTTGGCTTATCTTGTCATCTATTATTATTTTTTTAGCATATAGGTTGGCCTCATCTTTACCCATTTTATTTTTTTCAGTTGTGTAATCTAATCTGTCATTTGCCATATCATACTCAGACATAGAAATTAACATAGATATTATTATCATAATACAATATACGATTATTATAACTGCTAATACCCACGCCAATAGCCAGCACCACCATCTGGTATTAAGATTGCCACCAGTAACTATACAGGTTAGTTCAAACAAGGACATTAGGATTGAAGGAACAGATATTATTAATATAAATAATACGAACATAAATCTGTCTCCAATAGGTATTCTGCTGCTGCTGAATAATATTATCACGCATAGTATCATAATCGTCATAAATAACGCTATGCCGGCATATTTTGATTGTTCTGACCCAAAAAATATGTCATTTATATTTATAGTACGACTTCCCATTATTTTGTTTGTATATTCTAATATCATATAAAGAAAAATAAAAATTGATAATCATATAAATACAATAGTATATATACATAGTAAATTATTATGGGTATTCCTTATTATTTTTATTCGTTGACAAAAAAATATCAAAATATTTTAGATAATAATAAACCGGCGCGGACAGATATTTATTGCATTGATTTTAATGGCATAATCCATACTGTCGCCCAACAGATTTTAAAGGACAAACGAACTGAATCTATGAAGACGGAAGAAATTGATGAGCTAATTTTGGAAGGTATTTGGAATAAGGTTGAGAGCTACATAGAATTATACAAGGCTAAAAAATATGTCATATGTGCCGACGGCGTAGCTCCGACTGCCAAAATTATTCAACAGAGAAAGCGCAGATATTTGAATATTTACAGAAATAAATTGGATAAGGACTTCGTAAAAACGCCGGTATGGGATACAAATGCCATAACGCCCGGGACGGCCTTTATGAAAAAGATGAATGTTTATATGGATAACAAAGTGAGATACTCCACGCATAACATAGAAATTATATATAGCGGAAGTAATGAATGTGGCGAAGGCGAACACAAGATATTTAAAAAAATTAAGATGATGACAGCCGGCTCCACGAAGGAAAATATTATTATCAATGGTCTTGATGCCGATTTAATTATATTGTCGCTGATGTCGCATATTAAAAATATTTACTTGATGCGCGAAACTGTTGATAAAATCACGAATCAGGTGGTATATAATTATTTGAATATTAATAACTTGCGAGTAGCCATCTTGAGAGAATTGAACTTTTTGTGGGGGCTTAACAAGGAGCTTAACAAGGAGCTTCATAAAGAGGAAGATATTATTGAATCCTATTGTACTTTGTGTTCAATCCTCGGGAACGATTTTGTCCCGCACTTATTGACGGTTGATATTAAAGCCGACGGCGCCGACAAGATTATTTCAATTGCGCGGAAAGCCACCGAAGAATATGGGCTTCTTGTCAGCAATGATAGCATTAATTATGAGTGCCTGAAATACATTTTCAAGCAACTGTCAATGACGGAAGACAAAGATATATTTATTATTTGCGAAAAATATATCAATAAAAAAATATTCAACAATTCAAGTATTCCGAGCGATAATTACGGTTTAAAAAATAAAGACGACTTGTGCTACAAGATATATAATGATAATAGCAGATGGCATAAGAACTACTATAATATGATATTTGAAAATAACATTACCATTGATTCATCAGTAATTTACAATTCGTGCTCTAACTATATTAAAGGCATCTATTGGGTATATCAATATTATAAAGGACATAGCATTGATTGCGAATGGTATTATCCCTATAATTATCCGCCTACACTAAAAGATATCAGCAATCATTCAATTGCCCACGAGGCTCCCGTAATTACTGCGAATAATAACTTTCTGGACCCGAATATCCAGTTGCTAATTGTTCTCCCGAAGGATAGCATTCATCTCATCAATCACAAATATAAAAAATATATGACTGATATTTATTCGGGACTCTTTCATATGTATCCGGTAAATTATAATATCCAAACATTCCTTAAAACGCACCTATGGGAATGTAGCCCTATCCTCCCATTAATCAATATCAACTATATAAAAAATATAATCTCTCTATATCCCCCATAAATGCCCTCTGCTCCCCACCGCCCCCCCCATCCTCTATTCCTGTCTTTGTCTCGCATACTATCCCTTCATTTTAGATAAGCTTCATAATTTCTTCTATTTTATTTTTGTCAGTATCTGCGAAATAATACCAAGATTTTTTCTCAGGATCCCATTTACACCCGTGCTTTTTTACAGCATCCTTGTTTTTAAAAGCTACCTTGATATATACCCTATTACTTTTGTCGGATTTGTCAGAGTCGCCATAAGCTCCGCCAGGACCGGCGCCAGTCCCAGTCCCAGCACCGGATTCTCCAGTATTGTTCCGCGCGGGCTTTTCTTTTTCTGTGGATAAACTGAGGTTTTCAATATCCTTGATGGATTTAATGTTTTCCTCGCTAATATGGTCTTCGTAATACCATTTTTTCTTATTCATATCCCATTTACACCCTAACTTTTTCACGGCATCTTTGTAAGTATAAGAGACATTAATGAAGTTTTTTGCAGAACTCGCGACGACAACAGACAGATTTTTAAATCCGCATATATCTTCGTCGCGCTCTTCAAAATTGGGATTAACTGCCAAGTTCGCCAATCTATCCGCCTGGCTATTGCCGATAGAGTGTTTATCAGATAGATTAGTATGCGCCTTGATGTGATGTAGCTTGATATGTTTCTTGTTCCCGTGATATAGCTCGTAAATCTTTTGCAATAGCTTTAAATTCGGAGGAATCTTGTCCTCCTTCGTTTTCCAGTTATTCTTCGCCAGCTTCTCTCCATAAGAACCCGAGCATTTCATAACATACTCGGAATCTGTATAGATATTGATATTTCGCTTATCTTCAATTTCTTTCTTCAATATTTCAAGAGCCCTTATCATAGCCGTTAGCTCTCCTGTGTTATTCGTTTGTTTCCCTTGAACTACATTAGACTCGTTGCGACAATCATCTGTCTCAAAAAATACGCCATAGCCCGCCTTGGCATTAATCTTTCCATTGTTAATACAGGAACCGTCAATATACACATCAATATCTTGCTCTTCTTCAATTCTCTCCATTAGTATATGTTATGTGTATTGTAAGTATTATATAATTATATAATATTAATCAATTTTTATATCCCAACTTATATTCAACCTCATTTTCATATTCTATGTCAAACTCTTGCTTTTTATAAAAATTCACCAGGTATTCTGTCGTAGATTTATTCTTATCTATAAACAGATATATCGGCTCCGCCCCCAATTCTTCCTTAGCCCTACTAATCATTTTAGAGGCTATCCCGCGATTCCTATAATTTACATTAGTACATATTTGATTAAGATAATTATCATTAATTCCTATAAAACCTATGATATCACTCCCAATAACATAATATATAACACTGCTATATGTATTAAATCGGTTCTTTTTAAAGTTCGCGTTTATCAACCTTATACATCTAAATATCTCGTCTTCATTCAAATCCTTCATTAACTTATACACTATCATTATTACCTAACAATAGCAATTTTATTATTTCAAATGAGGGAACCTATGGGGTGGGGGAAACCGCCCCCAACGCGGTTTTTTTGAGAGGCTATTGAGATATTTATAGTACCATTATGATAACTTAAAAAGAAACCAGATATTTATAAAAATTGTAAATTAAAATTTGAGTACATCTCTTGATTTATTTTGTAATTTCTAAAAAACTTTTGAAATTTTTGAAAAAACATAAAGATGTACTCAAATTTAAAAATGAAAAAATATAGATATTCCAGTGTCTCAATAACTGCTCTATTAATCTAAGTATTTTTATAATAGTGGGGAGACCGCCCCCAACGCGGGCTATTGAGATATTAGTATTACCATTATGATAACTTAAAAAGACACTGGATATTTCTAAAAATTGAAAAGAATAATTTGAGTACATCTTTCTGTTTTTTCAAAAATTTCAAAAGTTTTTTAGAAATTACAAAATAAATCAAGAGATGTACTCAAATTATAAATTGAAAAAATAATAATATTCCAGTGTCTCTATAACTGCTATGTTAATCTAAGTAAATTTATAATAATTATTGAGAGGCTATTGAGAGGCTATTGAGAGGCTATTGAGAGGCTATTGAGAGGCTATTGAGAGGCTATTGAGAGGCTATTGAGAGGCTATTGAGAGGCTATTGAGAGGCTATTGAGATA
>Ga0164293_10000057_pt1 | contig 69598 bp, 66 predicted proteins | sample GEODES118metaG_FD_111487 | JGI IMG/M metagenome (GOLD analysis project Ga0164293, IMG submission 111487) | Eutrophic lake water microbial communities from Lake Mendota, Wisconsin, USA - GEODES118 metaG | ecosystem: Environmental > Aquatic > Freshwater > Lake | place: USA: Lake Mendota...
CTGAAGATGATCTCGGGTACGTCTCAGCCCACCACCGGCTCCGTTGAAATGACTGGCAAGGTGGCTGCGCTTTTAGAGTTGGGTATCGGCTTTCATCCAGACTTCACGGGCAGACAAAATACCTATATGGCAGGTCAACTGCTGGGTTACAGCGTCACTCAAATTACTGCCATGATGCCGGCGATTGAAGCGTTTGCTGAGATCGGGGAATACATTGATCAACCCGTGCGCTTTTATTCCAGCGGCATGCAAATGCGTCTAGCCTTTAGCGTGGCCACTGCCGATCGTCCCGACGTGCTGATCGTGGACGAGGCTTTATCGGTGGGCGATACTTACTTTACCCATAAGTGTTTTGACCGCATTAGAGAATTTCGTAAGCATGGCACCACCCTATTGATTGTTTCGCATGACAAGATGGCGATTCAGTCCATTTGCGATCGTGCCATCTTGCTAAATCAAGGTAAAGTCGCGATTGAGGGCAAACCAGAAATGGTGATGGACTATTACAACGCCCTACTTGCTGATCGTGAAAATCAAAACGTTCGCCAAGAGCTCACCCCATCCGGGAAAGTGAAAACCACTTCCGGTAGCGGTGAAGCAACGATTTTAGATGTGGCCTTATTGAACGCGGAAGGTAAACGCATTGAAGTTCTTCAAGTAGCCCAAGAAGTGACTCTAAGCGCCAAGGTCCGCTGCAATCAAGCGATTGATGAACTGGTGCTGGGCTATATGTTCAAAGACCGCCTAGGGCTGCCTGTCTACGGAACCAATACCTTCCACCTCAATAAGCCTTTAAAAAGCCTCCCTGCAGGCGCCGAGATGCAATTTAACTTCCGGTTTATCGCTAATTTTGGCCCCGGGACTTACTCCCTTGCATTATCGTTGCATGCATCTGACAATCACATAGCCAGCAACTATGAATGGCGTGATCATGCCCTTGTATTTACCGTGATCAATAGTAAAGAACATTTTGAAGGGGTGGCTTGGTTACCCCCTAGCGTAGAGATTAAGTAAATCGTATGTCAGATCAAAACAGCTTCTATAAATCATTTGAAGATCAGCATCGCGGATCCCGAGACCTCATTAAATCGCGTCTTTCGGTCTACGTCCCGTTCATCAAAAAGATTCAGTCAATTCATCCAGATGCGCTTGCTCTTGATCTAGGCTGCGGTCGTGGCGAATGGCTTGAGCTCTTACAAGACAATCAATTCAACGCTTCTGGCATTGATCAAGATGATGGAATGCTGTCTGCTTGCAGAAGTCGCGGCCTGAATGTGCAAACTGGTGATGCGATCGCCCACCTCAAATCCCTACCCAATGATAGTTTGAGTGTTATTTCAGGGTTTCATATTGCAGAACATTTGTCTTTAGATGATTTACAGACGCTGATTAAAGAATCCCTGCGAATCCTCAAGCCAGCCGGACTATTAATACTGGAAGCGCCCAATACCGAAAACTTAGTCGTTGGCACTTCTAGCTTTTATCTAGATCCAACCCACCAACGTCCACTACCATCGGCATTGCTTAGCTTCCTGGCTGGGCATTTTGGATTTGCTAGGGCTAAAGTGTTGGGGGTACAAGAATCCATCCCCTTGCGCGAGGAACATGGTCCAACCAGCCTCTTTGCTGTTCTTTCTGGCGTTAGCCCTGACTATGCGGTGGTTGCCCAAAAAGGGGGTGATGCCGGGACTTTAGCCAGCTTTGATGCGGTTTTTGCCAAAGAATATGGACTGACCCTCGAGGCACTGGCCAATCGCTACCAAGAGCGTTTCGATGCCATGGAGCGCAAGACACAATTACTGGAAGCGCGCCTGAACCGTATCTGGAAATTACTTGAGCCCTTTAAGTGGGCTAAATCTCTTATTAAGAAATAATTTGGCAGTAATTTATCAATTACCTAGCAAGCTGGTTCACTAATAGTTTGGTTCTTTCAAGATTTCCTAATGCTGTAGGATGCTTATCTTGAATATGCAAATAGTATTTAGGATCTAATTGCTCATTCTTTTCGGCTAAAGTCATATCAACCACTTGAATGCCTGCAGACCTGAGCTCAGCCAAAATTTTCTCATTGGTATAAGAACCGATAAACCAATTACCATCTGCCTTAATAAAGCCAACGATAAGTTTCTCCCCACTATTTTTAGCCTCAACCTGGATAGTCTTTAAAACCCCTAAATACAAGTCAATCTGTTTATCTTGGTCAGAAATAACAAATAGACTATCTTGAATTAATTTAAAGATATTTGATGATGTAATGAGGCCGCGAATCGCCTTTGGTGAACGCTCTACCCAACCAAAGGATCTACAATACCCATCTTTCTTAACCAGGCCAGTATCCTCCAGCTTATATTTTGGAGAGCCCATAGTAAAAAAATCGGCGCATGCCACTCGACTCGCATGCCATGGGGCAGTCAGCAAAAAGTGTACATCTGCACGATGGTCGAGCTTACTTTGTAAGATAGCCAGGGATTGATGAATGCCCCACCCATGAATACCATAATTTTTTACCTGTAAGGGGTAGAATTTTCCTTCCGATTGCCTGTTGACCAAGTCACCGACGTAATATGCCATTGTTTCATTATCTGCAACGCCCTCCCCAAAAGTAAAAGAGTCGCCCAAAAAATTAATACGATGCTTTTGGTTGGCTTCATAACGAGGAGTTACCCGAAAGCCATCTTGGCCGATCGTAAAAACCGTGTCATAAATAACATCGCCATTAGCGGCTAATTTCTTAGCTGTAAATTTACCCGGCTGAGGCTGACTACCAAACTCGCCCAAATGCCAGTAACTAGGAGTGTTGTAAGTTTGACTTGGGTCAAAATATGCCACCTCCTGTACTTTAGAATCTTTTTCGTCCGTCTTCGCAGCGAGAAGTGCTGGCAAATACCCCAAAGCACTCTCGGCTATAGCCAAAGTAATCAAAAGTGAAATTGAAGTGACTACAACACTTCGTAGAACTGGGGTTGCCACGGCTAAAGCAGTGAGACAAAAACTAATCCCCCATAAAAATGTTGCAACACTTCTTTGGGAATAGGCATTAAAAAATAAATAAGCAGCCAAAGCTACTAAAAATAGCAAAAAAATAATTTTCTTAATCATGCCTGCATGCCAATGACGTATTTAATCTAATTCGTAAGCGTTTTTGTAATCGAGCTTTAATGCCGGATCCTGATCTTCTTTACGCATTATGGCGTTACCAACTACCAAGAATTCAATCTCGGTTCCCATCAGGCAGCGGAACGCATCTTCTGGTGTGCAGACAATTGGCTCGCCACGAACGTTAAATGAGGTGTTTACCACCACAGGGCAAGATGTTAACTCTTTAAAGCGACTGACCAGCGCGTGATACTTCGGATTTGTCTCTTTATGAATCGTTTGAACACGCGCCGAATAATCTACGTGGGTAACCGCAGGGATTTCAGATCGAGGTACATTAAGCTTTTCGATACCAAAGAGCTTGTTCTCCTCTTCAGTCATCGCCAAACGCTTAGACTCTCTCACATCCGCTACCAACAGCATGTAAGGACTGTCAGTGTTGATGTCGAACCACTCGGCTACATCTTCACGCAACACGCTCGGCGCAAAAGGGCGAAATGATTCGCGATATTTCACCTTGAGATTTAGTAACTTCTGAGCTGAAGGTGAGCGCGCGTTAGCCAAGATGGATCGTCCGCCTAATGAGCGCGGACCAAACTCCATACGCCCCTGATGCCAGCCTACCGCTTTATCCGCCGCAAGGGCTTGAGCAGTCATCTCAATAATTTCTTGATCTGAATGCACTGTAAATTTAGCACCCACCGATGTCAGACGTTTTTCAATATCAGCTTGTTCGTACTGTGGGCCCAAATAGGAGCCCTTCATGCCATCTTGCAGCCGAAGATCAATATGACGCGGCTGCTTGAGCATCAAATAATATGCACCCAAAGCAGCGCCAACTGCACCGCCAGCATCACCAGCTGCAGGCTGAATCCATATATTGTCAAAAATGTTTTCGCGCAGTAATTTTCCATTAGCCACGCAATTTAAAGCAACACCACCAGCTAAGCATAAGTTTTTCATGCCAGTAGACTGACGAATACTACGGGCGAGTTTAATTACTACCTCTTCCGTGACTGCCTGAATCGAGGCAGCCAAATCCATTTCACGCTGGGTCAATTCTGACTCCTCCGAGCGACGAGGGCCCCCAAATAACCGATCAAACTTTGCATTGGTCATTGTTAGGCCGGTGCAATAGTTGAAGTAGCTCATATCCAAGGCAAATGAGCCATCTTCTTTTATATCAATCAGGTGATCTTTCATTAACTGCGCATACTTTGGCTCACCATATGGAGCCAAGCCCATAACCTTGTACTCGCCAGAGTTCACCTTAAAGCCGGTGTAGTAAGTAATGGCTGAGTAGAGCAGGCCCAATGAATGTGGAAAATGGATTTCCTTGTGCACTTGCAGGTTAGACCCGCGACCGATCGCTAAAGACGTTGTAGTCCACTCGCCCACACCATCCATTGTCAGAATTGCTGCCTCTTCAAATGGAGACGGAAAGAAAGCGCTAGCAGCATGGCTTAAATGATGCTCAGAAAATAATAGGCGCTCAGTCCAATCAATGTTTTTTCCCCAGATTGCTCTCAGGGCATCAGCAATCATGGTTTTTTGGAATAACTTATCTTTGAGCCAGACAGGCAAGGATGTTGCAAAGGACTGAAATCCTAAAGGAGCATAAGCCAAATATGTCTCCAGCAAACGCTCAAACTTCAAAAAAGGCTTGTCGTAGAAGACAACAAAATCAATATCTTCGGGCTTACAAGCCACCTCGCTTAAGCAGTATTCAATCGCGTGATTTGGGAAATCTTGATCGTGCTTTTTGCGTGTAAAGCGCTCTTCCTGAGCTGCAGCAACCACCTCGCCATCGACAACTAAGCATGCAGCTGAGTCATGGTAATAGGCAGAAATTCCTAAAATTTTCATCGGCGGAATATCTTAGAACAAGGTATAGATAAAGGGGGCAACCACAGAGCTCTTAGCTGCCAAAAGTAATAGGCCACCCAATGCCACCATGATGACAATAATGGGCAAAAGCCATAACTTCTTGCGGACACGCAAAAACTTCCATAGCTCTTTAATAAATGACATGGGATAACCTTTTTAAAATTGTTCTTTGAATGACTCAGGCTCAGGGCCAGGCGGCTTACGATCAATCCAATGGGAATCCACGTCTTGCTTACGTAGCTTCAAGGCATCGCGACCAGCCAATCTCGTCACAATCGCGACTGGAGTAATGATGATGAAAAATATGACCCCCAAAACAATTGGACTGACAATCCTACCTAACAACAAACCAAGTTGATACCAGGCCTTATTCAACGGTCGCAATAATTTAGGGGCAATTAGCGCGCAAAGCAGGAAGATGGAAGCCAATACTAAAAATACGCCAACCCAGGCGCTGGAAAATTGCTTGTACCAGCCATATACAGCAGCAATCAGGAATATGCCCACGAATACTAGACCAAATGTCCGCTCTGAGGACAGCTTGGATCCATGAAGTGAATCAGTTGGTTGGCTCATATAGGTCTTTGGGAAATGTTGTGCTTACTTGATAAGTTTATAATTATAAAGTCAAAAGATGAAAGCACTTATGACAAAATTAACCTATTGAACCGTGAGATGTCGGCTGATATCCCTGCACAATTCGCTTTAATTGATTGATCAACCCCTCAAAATCGGACTCTCCTAATTTCAGCTGCAAAAGCGCTAATTCGGGAGTAATTTCAGGCCATGTCAAGAAATCCTCCCTCGCCATCATGATTCGAGGGTGAGGGGTGGGAATGGGATCTTCGCCAATGAGGAGCTCTTCATAGAGCTTTTCACCAGGGCGTAAACCTGAAATGACAATCTCAATATCACCAACCCCTGTTTCTGGGTCGCGAACCGTTAATCCAGATAATTCGATCATGCGATGTGCCAAGTCATAAATCTTGACGGGCTCGCCCATATCCAAAACGAATACTTCTCCACCATTAGCCATTGCGCCAGCCTGAATAACAAGCTGTGCCGCTTCAGGAATAGTCATGAAATACCGCGTCACCTCTGGGTGAGTAAGGGTAACTGGACCGCCAGCCTTGATTTGATCTCGAAATAGCGGTACAACTGAGCCGCTTGAATCAAGTACATTTCCAAAGCGCACCATTGAAAAACAGGTTTTAGAGCCGTCCTGCAAATCTGCTAAAGCCTGCAATACAAGCTCAGCAAATCGCTTAGTAGCGCCCATCACATTGGTGGGGCGCACTGCCTTATCCGTGCTAATTAGGACAAAATGAGAAACTCCATGATCCTTCGCAATCTGGGCTAAATTCAAGGTTCCAAGTACATTATTTTGCAAACCCTCTGCCGGATTATGCTCAACTAAAGGTACGTGCTTATAAGCCGCGGCGTGATACACCGTATCGATTTGCCAGCGCTTGAATACATGCTCTAAACGGCCGGCATCTCGAACACTCCCAAGCAATGGGATCAACTCAGTTTTAATACTCGATTGAGAACCCAAATGAGTACTCAACTCAGCCTCGATTCGGTAAAGACTGTATTCGCTATGATCCAACAGAAGCAATTGAGAAGGGTTTACTTGCAAAATTTGACGGCACAATTCAGATCCAATACTTCCACCTGCGCCACTAACTAAAACTACCTTGCCGAGAATATTTTTCTCAAGCAACTCTTGATCGGGAGTAACAGGCTCTCGACCCAGCAAATCATCTGGCGCCAACTCTTTTATATCTAGAACACTTACGCGTCCTTGGGCTAAATCAACCAAATCAGGCAAGGATCGAACATGAACTTGATGACTGCGTAAATCGGTAAGAATTTGATTGCGACGAGAGCGCCCAATCGAGGGCATTGCAAGCAAAATATCAGACACGCCATGAGTATCAATCAAGCGCTTAATTTCATGTGGCCCGTAAACCATCAACCCATTGATGCTGCTGCCTTGATACTGTGGGCTGTCATCGACATAGCCTGCTAAAAAATACTGACCAGACTGACGCAATGCAGAAGCAATCTGCATTCCAGAATGGCCAGCGCCATAAATTAGCAATGTACCTAGTACGGGTCGCCCCCCTTTGCCATAAGCCCTGAAACCAAAGCCAAAGCTGGCGACCATTCTTGCACAAGCCATTAATAAAAATAAGAGGACTGGCTGGACAATCCCGATACTGCGATATATGTATGGGGAGGCCACCATAAAGATAATCACAAAATACAGCAGGCCATATATGACAACTGCTTTACCCATCAAAGCAAGTGTATGGGCTCCAGTAAAGCGCAGTACTGTTCGATAAACCCCGAACTGAATAAAAACAGGTGCTACCAGCAACACTGCCGCAACATAGGCTGATTTTTGCTCGGGAATGAAGCCGTGAAACTCGTCTAGACGAAGTGAAAAGGCTAGCCACGTGGCTAATAAGGCGCAAACCGAGTCAACGGTAATCGCAATAAATTGCTTAACCCAACGGGGCAGTTCTAATAATTCCTTTTTCATGACCATCCAGTCTATTTGGAGTCATTTTAGTGAGAAACGCCCTCGCGCCTGAAAACTTTCAAAACTGTCAGTAATAAGATGTACTGGTCAAAGAGAAAGGATTGCTTATTGAGGTATTGCCAGTCCAAATCGACCTTATCCTGAAGGCTTAATTCGTCACGTCCATTGACCTGCGCCCAGCCAGTAATACCCGGCAAAAGGGCGTCTAAACCTACCCTAGTACGCATTTCAATGAGGTCATACTGGTTGTAAAGGGCTGGTCTTGGTCCAACAAAACTCATGTCACCCACCAAAACAGACCATAACTGAGGCAATTCATCCAAGCTGGATTTACGCAAAAATCCCCCAATAGGGGTTAAATACTGCCCAGCAGATGCCAGCAAGTGAGTTGCCACATTCGGAGTATTAACCCTCATCGTACGAAATTTAGGCATCCTAAATATCTGATTTCTTTGCCCAACCCGATCAGACCAAAAAATAATAGGGCCTTCTGAAGTTAGGCGTATGCAGATAGCCACAAATAACATTGGTACAAAAAAAATAATCAAGGCAACTAATACCAAAAAAAGGTCGACTATTCGCTTAATCATCGCAAGCTATTTTCTGTCGTTTGCCATGGCGGGATTCACAGTGCGCGCTATTCCTTCATCAACGCTGATAGGCGGCTTCCAGTCCAATAACACTCTAGCCTTACTTGAATCAATCTGCAGCGAACCCAAAAGGCGCTCTATCGCTGAGCGCTTCCCAAGAAAAAACCCCAACACCTTCAGCAAGATAGTTGGTACCGGCAAAACTCGTGGAGCTAACCCCAGAGCTAATGCAATCTTTATTACCAGCTCTTTGCTAGATAAGTCCTGTCCATCTGAGAGCAAAAATGTCTGGTTGGCGGCACGAGGGTCTGCAGAGGTCAAGATAATAAAATCAATTAAGTTATCCAATGCCAACATACTGCGCTTATTGTTGATACACCCAAACGGTAATGGGAAACCTTTTTTTACCACCTGAATTAACTTTTGGTAATTTGCTTTTACTCCCGGGCCGTAAATCAATGGGGGGCGGATAATCACATACTCCATTCTGGTTTTCTCACAAATCCCCCTTAACCCCTCCTCAGCTTCATGCTTACTTACACCATATGGATCTATAGGATTAGGCTTGGAACTCTCGGAGAAGCATTGACCCGGAGCCGTTTCCTCGCCATTCACCTTAATAGAGCTTAAGAAGATGAATCGACGAACCCCTGCTTTAGCAGCCTGCCTTGCAAGATTTAAGGTTCCCTGAACATTAACAAGCCGATATTCAGACAGCGGGTCTACAGAGATATCATCCATCACATGTACGCGTGCCGCTAAATGAATAACAACGTCTATATTTGAGAACGCATCAGCCCAATCAGTATCCCCAGAAATTCCATCGACACGAATCTCCTCCGCATTTGGAATGCGCCCAATTGGAGGTCTTCTTGTAACCAAGCGAAATTGAATAGAACGATTGGAGGCATCCATTGATGCTGTTAATCTAGAGCCAACAAAACCAGCAGCACCAGTTATCAACACCCTCATCCCAGGATTAGCCCCTTGCATTGATCATGGCTTCCAGATATAGAATTTAGACAAGGAGAAATTAAACACAGTGCCTACTAAAACACCAATCAAGCCAGAAATCCACCACTCCCTACCATGACCAAAGAGATAACCTGCTACACCCACATTTGCCAATGCGCCCAAACTACAGACAAGAACAAATGCGAAGAGTCCAAGCAGCCAACGGAGACCCTTTAAACGATTTCGCCTAAATGTGAGAATATTATTTAAAGAAAAGTTGGAGATCATTGAAACTAAAGTTGCCAAGATTTGCGCATCAATAAATTCAAGCTGCAGAAAAAATAAGAAGCAATACAGTAGCGTCAAATGAATGAGGAGGCCAACAGAGCCCACCAATATAAAACTAAATAACTTCTCAGGCAAGGCGCCTTTAGTCATAAATCCCACTATTTGGTCGGCAAATTCAATTAATACCTTAGAGTCTAATTTTGACTCGCCGCCATGCCGAACTTTAAATGTAATTGGATATTCCATTACTTTTAAATCGGACCCCTTTAATTGGTAGAGTAGATCTAGCAATATCTTGAATCCTGATGGCCGAATTTTTTTGATTGATTCGAGAAATATTCGACGCTCGAAAACAAAAAAGCCGGTAAGCGGATCAGTCAAGTTACGGCCTAGAATTTTATTAGCGATACGGTTACCAACATTACTAATATGAGCCCTAAAGCCAACATGGCTCTCTACTAACTCGCTATTAATAAATCGGGAGCCGATAATAAACTGGATATTTTCAGATGTTATTTTTTCACTCATAGCGATTAGATCTAGAGGATCATGTTGACCATCCGCATCCATTACCGCAACAAACTTTGTATCAGCCAGCAAGATTCCCTCGATAACTGCTGAACTCAAGCCCTGCCTACCAATTCGCCTGAGGCACAGAACATCGAATTTCCTATTAGGCAAATTCTTCACATATTCGCTCGTTCCATCGGGGCTGTCATCATCGACAAAAATAAGCCTACTAATAATTGAATTAGGGTCAGCCGCCTCTAATTTCTCAATCAGATAATCAATATTTTTAATCTCGTTATAGCAAGGCGACACTATTGTTAGTAATTTATTTGTCATCATTTCCTAGCGCAGCCCAAAATCATGGATTTCTGAATATAAATATGTTGAGTAAGTCTACAATCACATCAATAATCTAAGGTTAAATGACTAATAATGGCAATTAATAAAAAAATTCTTTTTGCGTTTACGGCATTACTTTGTATATACCTACTAGGAATATATTTTTTAATTAAAACAACGCATGACCCCGATCCGATAAGATATGATAGTTTACTCTCTGAGGGAATCATTTTTTCCACTCCAGGCTATCCTAAATTCATAGAAAAAGCTTCGGGCGTTTCTCAAGCAGAAAAATGGGGGAGATGGACCAATAAGAATTATGGGCCTTGCATTTTCACCTTTAAAACACCCTTACCCCAGAAATTTATCTTAGAGCTAACGGCTGTTCCTTTTGGCCCCAATAACAATGCACCAACAATAATCAAGATTGGGGATATTGAGTCTTCTGTTTTAATTAATAAATCAACCCCAACAAAATACACACTGGAGCTTACTAATCCAAGCCTCTCAAACACCCTAGAAATTATTCCCCCATTTCCAACGTCTCCTTTCGAAATAGACCCCAAAAACAAGGATGGACGAAAGCTTGGAATTGGGCTATATACCCTCAAAATCGTCTCTATTGAAAATTAAATATGTCCACAAAAAAAACTAATCTCTTGAAACTATTTTTTGTGGCGATTGGCGTTGCACTTTTTAGCTTCACCCCAAAACTGCCGAACTGGCGATGGATGTCTCAAAAGGATACCCCTTTTTTTTCTATGTTTGATACCGGCCTGCCGATCTTTAGACCATGGCTCCCCATTGAAGCCCTTGAATGGAGGATCACAGGCGAAAATCTATTGGCTGACAACCTGGTTTACGGGATTTTAGGGGGATTGGTTTTATATTTCCTATACAAAAATATAGGCGAGAGAATTTTTGTATATTTGCTAACCACCCTCCCCCTTGCTATTGGGATTTGGTACACAGCCAACGGGGGAACGCTTTACGACATTACGTGCATTTTCTCTCTCGTATTTTTGCTAGTCATCATCAGGAATATTTCACCTCAAATTAGCACTGCGAAACTTGTTGGTGTTGGAGTTTTAATGGCCATGCTCGATTTATCAAGGCCATTTGCTTTTAACATCTGCATATTAATTTTCTTTTACTTATTTTTTAGAATAAAAGTGAGGGCACTTGTCCCACTCTATATATTCATAGTGCTGATTGCGCCATTTCACATCACTCAATTAGTAAAATTTAATACCTTTGAGTTAAGCACTTATGGTGGAAATAATTTGGTTGAGGCATTTAATGGCAACTACGCTTACGGTGAAGATTGCTATATGTTTGAGGTTGAAAAAAAACTGGATACACTAGAAGCTGCAGAGTGCGCTGCCGCAAATAAAAAATTCATTCTCAACTCATATATTAATAACCCAAAACTATTGAATAAAACCATTAATTTAGAGCGACTTGAAAAGGTTATATTTCCAGAATTAGTTTGGCATGCTACTGGACTTAATCCAAGAGACCCTTTGCAAATTAATATTAAACTAGTCTTCTATGCAGGGTTATTAGTTACGTATTTTCTAAGTCTTCTTGCCCTCACAAAAAAAGTAGAGTTGCCCTATAAGCTCCTTCTCCTTTTTATTGCTTGTTATATTGTTCTCATTACTTTATTGGCGAATTGGCTTTCAGAGGTATTGCGAGTAATGCTCCCGGCTATGGCTCCCCTCGCTTTGTTGGCCCAAACCTACTTTAAAGCTAAAAAATCTACCAAGGCTTAATTAAAGATGATCAAGTCCATTAACGATATATCCGTCCAGCTTGGCAGGGATCCACTGATTATTCAGGGTGGGGGTGGGAACATTTCCTATAAAGATCTCAAAACAAATTCCCTATGGATTAAGGCCTCAGGCAAATGGTTGGAAAATGCTGATAAAGAGAATGTATATGTTGAACTTGATCTCAGGAAGGGCAATGACTGGCTTAACTCTGGGAGGGATGAATTTCCATTAAACTGGCAAAAACCCTCCGGTAACAATGCTCCGCTGAGAGCGTCTATCGAAACTTCGCTACACCTACTCTTTGATAAACCAGTAGTTGTCCATACTCATCCAGTAAATATTTTGAGCCGTACCGTTGTCAGCGATCCGCACGCAATGCTCTCACCACACCTAGCGGATATGAACTGGGCGCTGATACCTTACCGGAAGCCTGGACGTGAGCTCGCTCAGGCCATTAGCGAGCATCCTCAATTTGGTAAATCCTCAATCTTTATCTTGCAAAATCATGGATTAGTCGTTTGCGCAGACACGCCGAAGCAAGCGCAAGACATTACTCTCGAGGTAATTCAGAAAACCACCGTCCTCGCGAGAGAGATGCAGTATGACTTACCAAAGATTCATGAGCTTGAATCTCAATTTCAGAGTAGTGGCTACAAACTCCCAGTGAATAGCAAGATTCATAGTCTGGCCTGCGACCCCATCTCTTTCGCATCTTTTGCCCAAGATAATAATGTTCTATACCCAGATCAGGCCGTCTTCTTAGGAAAAAATGCCCTGATTATTGACAATCTTGCCGATATTAATCTCAAAATGAAGGCTCCTTTTGTTGTGGTCCCAAACCTTGGGGTATTTATTCAAGAATCGGCCTCTGCCATGGTCGAGGCAATGTTGCTATGTCATGCTGAAGTACTTTCTAGAACTTCATCAGGAGCATCATTAAATTATCTTTCGGACTCTGCTGTTGCGGAACTGACCAACTGGGATGCTGAGAAATATCGGCAAGCAATGAATTAAATGTCCGATTATCAAATCATCATCCCCATGTCTGGTTTTGGGGAGCGCTTTCGTAAGGCTGGTTACACCCTACCCAAGCCTCTCATCGATGTTGATGGCCAACCTATTATTGCGCACGTAATCAATCTCTATCCAAAAGAAACTGACTTTATTTTCATTTGCAATCAAGAGCATTTGGATGAGTCGCGATACGGATTAAAAGAAGTTCTTAATCAGCTTTGCCCAACTGGAAAAATTATAGGGATAGCGCCCCATAAATTAGGACCTATTCATGCCGTGCTTCAGGCACAGAATTTAATCTCGCTCGATAAGAAAACCATCGTCAATTACTGTGACTTTGCCTGTTACTGGGATTGGGAAAATTTTAAAACCATAGTCGAAGAAAATCAGTGCAAAGGCTGCATCCCTGCATACAAAGGTTTTCATCCACACAGCCTTGGTAGCACCAACTATGCCTACATGATGGAAGAGAATGGTTGGGTTCAAGATATTCAAGAGAAACAACCTTACACCGATAAGCGCATGGATGAATACGCCTCTAGTGGAACGTACTATTTCTCAAGCGGAAAGATCATGCTTGAAGCTTTTAATGCCACCATTAATTTGGGCCTAGACCTTAATGGCGAATATTATGTTAGCCTTGCCTATAAATCTATGTTGGCAAAAAAAATGCCTGTCGCTGTCTATCCTATTGATTACTTCATGCAATGGGGCACTCCTGAGGACTTAGTGGAATATCAAGGATGGCAGAAAACCTTTTTACAACTCCTAAAACCGGATCCCAAACCCAAGCCTTATGGAAACCTCATCATTCCAATGGCAGGACTGGGACAACGATTTAGCAAAGAAGGCTATTTGGTTACAAAGCCATTAATTAAAGTGTCTGGCAAACCCATGGTGCTTCAAGCCGCCAATGATTTACCACCCAGCAAAAATCAAATGTTTGTCTTAAGGGCAGATATGCCAGGTCTAGACGAAATCCAAAAAGAAATTACCCTCAATTACCCCAGCGCCCTATTTCACATTGTTGACATGGTTACTGATGGACAAGCCAGCACGACCCTGATTGGCCTAGAAAGTCTTTTACAAAATATTGGCGACAGTAATGAGCCTATTACGGTGGGAGCCTGCGATAACGGCGCACTTTACGATAGAGCTGCCTTCGATAGATTGCAAAAAGATCCCAGGATTGATGTGATTGTTTGGGCAGCGCGCAAACATGCAAATGCCGTGAGACACCCTCAGATGTTCGGGTGGATTGATGCGGATCACAATGACAATATCAGCGGTGTTTCAGTAAAAACCCCATTAGGCTCTCCTACTACCGACCCCATCGTCATAGGCACCTTTACCTTTAGAAACTCAGATGCACTAAAAAGGTGCATAGAATCACTTAAAAGCAGGGATGGTAAGGTTAATGGCGAGTTCTATTTAGACTCCTGCATTAACGATGCAATTGCTTTGGGCATGACATGCAAGCTATTTGAAGTAGATCACTACATTTCATGGGGGACGCCCAATGACTTGAAAACATTTGAGTATTGGCAAAATTGCTTTCATATATGGGCACACCACCCCTATCGCCTAGAAAATGATGTTAGATCGAGCCTTGCAGCCCCATAATTCGGCTACGCAAACCAAAAAACTTCATTATTAGTGGGAAAATATCCTCTTATGAAGTTTTCACTAATCATTCCTTGCTACAACGAGGCTGCTAGCCTTAAAAAGCTACTAGATCGATGCGGGCCAATTGGGGCGCATGAGGGCTATGAAGTCGTACTAGTTGACAATGGCTCTACCGATAACACCGCGTTAATTCTTGAAGAACTCCTACCTCAGTTCCCCGGCTGCAGAAGCATTCGAGTGCAAATGAATCAAGGCTACGGTCATGGGATCTTGTGCGGACTCAGAGCAGCAAAAGGAGACATATTAGGATGGACGCATGCTGATCTCCAAACAGACCCTCAGGACGCCATAAAGGCACTGCAAATCTTCCAAGATGAGCCAGGCGAACTTTTTGTAAAAGGCAGGCGTTATGGCCGCCCTCTGGGAGATCAATTATTTACTTTGGGAATGAGTGCGTTTGAAAGCATTTTGCTTAGCCATTGCTTCTGGGATATCAATGCTCAACCCACCATCTTCACCAAGTCTTTTTTTGATAAGTGGGGCACCAATGCTCCAAATGATTTCTCTCTAGATTTGTTTGCGTACTATATGGCTAAGCGAGAAAAGTTAAAAATAAAACGATTTCCTGTTTACTTTGGCAGGCGTGAGCATGGTGTATCCCACTGGAATATTGACTGGAGTGCCAAAAAAAAGTTTATCTCTAGAACAATTGCATTCAGCCTAGCGCTTAGAAAGAAATTTGGATGATCATCGTTTCACATCGGCGCAATACCGTGGAGGAGCTTGCATCTACGCCTTCAAACCTGGGAATAGAAGTAGATATTCGCAGTCAATCTAATGAGTTGATTGTTCATCATGATCCATTTTCACCAGGAATTTCCTTTGACAAATGGCTTGATTCTTACAATCACAAGTTACTCATTTTGAATGTAAAGGAAGAGGGGCTAGAAGAACGCATACTTCAATTAATGGTGGAAAGAAAAATTGAGGATTATTTCTTTTTGGATCAATCTTTTCCATTTTTAATTAAATGGGCCAATAAAGGTGAAAGTAAGCTGGCTATTCGAATTTCAGAATTCGAGTCCATCGAAACAGCATTAACTTTAAAAGATAAAATTCAATGGGCGTGGATTGATTGTTTTACGCAGTTCCCATTGTCAGAGAAAAATGTAGGCCTCATCAAATCTTCTGGCCTCAAACTTTGTATTGTTTCTCCCGAACTACAGGGTCGAAATGCAAATATTGAAATCCCTAAGATGAGAAATCAAATCAAGGCGCTAGACCTAAAAATTGATGCTGTATGTACTAAAAGAGCTGATCTATGGCAATAGTTTCATCATCCACCATCAAAATAATCAAAGATCCACTTTTCTTTGTGGGCTTATTGCTACGCCTTGCGCTAATTCCCTTAGCGCTTAATTCAATACCAGTAATCGATTGGTTTGCCCCCTTTTTGCTAGCGGGTACCAACTCAATTCTTGATCCCTGGACCAGCTGGGTATCCTCCGGCAATGCATTAATTGCATTCCCCTACGGCTATGCTATGTGGGCCATCTTGCTACCAGGGGCTTTAATATGCGAGCTCTTGAATATTAGCGTCGGCCTTGGGTATTGCGCAACATTACTGATCATCGACCTAGGAATGCTCTTCACACTAAATCGTCTTTTTCCAACGATCAATGGCCGACGCTTACTACTAGCGTATTGGTTATCACCCATCCTGCTGATAAGCACCTATATATTAGGCCTTAATGACTTAATTCCAATATTTATCCTTGTATTGGCACTCCATGCTATTCAGCAGCGTTTCTTTAAATGGGCGGGATGCCTTCTTGCAATTGCGATATCGGCAAAATTAAGCATGCTATTGGCACTCCCATTTTTTGGAATTTACTTCATTCACAATAAAGTAGTGCGACACCATATTTCTAGCTTCGCACTAAGTCTTTTGGCGGTCATGGCAATCATGATCGGGCCATTTATTGCATCATCTGGAGCAATGTTGATGCTATTTAGTAACCCTGAGATCCCCAAACTTTATCAAGTTGCCATACCAATAAATGCAAGTATTTATATTTATCTAGCCCCGCTAGCTTACGCCATTGCAATATATACAGCTTGGTCTATAAAAAGAATGAATTTTGACCTTTTTCAAGCAACACTTGGAATAGGTTTTCTTGCGATAGTGCTACTCACGCCAGCATCCGCAGGCTGGTTCATTTGGACACTACCACTGCTTGTCTACTATCAAGCTGTTGGGAGTCGTAAGGCACTTTTACTTTGTGGGCTGTTCTCAGCATTGTTCGCAATAATTAACCTCTTTCCAACCGAAGCACTGGAGCAACTACTTTCACAATACGGTGATGGCATTAGCTTGGCCTCAAAAATTTCCTCGCTGTTGCATACCTTGCTTTTGGCTACAGGCTCTATATTAGTTGCCCTCATTTGGAAAAATACCATCTCTAACAATGACTACTTTACTTTTAGTAGAAAACCATTTGCAATTGGCATTGCTGGAGATTCTGGCTCAGGAAAAGATACGCTAAGCCTAGCTATCGAGAAATTATTTGGGAGTCATTCTGTTGCAACTCTCTCTGGCGATGATTACCATCTATGGGATAGACAAAAACCCCTCTGGCAAGTTATGACACATCTAAACCCCCTTTCGAATGATCTCGAGGGATTTAGCAATGCCTTGGTAGATTTAACCTTAGGAAAATCAATCCACAGTAGGCACTATGATCATCAAAGCGGCAAACTTTCTAGCGGCACAGTCAAAAGAAGTAATGACATTATTATTGCTAGCGGCTTACATACCCTACACCTTCCAATTCTTCGAGAATGCCTTGATCTAAAAATCTTTCTAAATATTCATGAAGGACTGCGGCGTCAACTAAAAATCATTCGAGATACCCAAGTCAGAGGCCATAGTCAGGATAAGGTTCTTGAGTCTTTAGAAAAGCGAACCAGTGATGGGGAGAGATTCATAAAGCCTCAGATCGAGTTTGCGGATTTAATTTTTTCCTTGCAGCCCGTATTATCCGTAGAGCGCCTGCTTGAAACTTCAGAGGCAAAGCAAATCAAGCTTCGTCTAGACGTACAGTCGAAAATTGGACTCAATTCCTATGATTTAACACGGGTACTAATAGGCATATGCGGCCTTCACGTTAACCAAGGGTGGAACCAAACCACTAAAGCCGTTGAACTAAGCATTGAGGGTGATGCCGCCCCCGAGGATATTGCCCTGGCAGCCAACATCCTATGCCCAAGAATGGCAGAGTTTTTAGACCTGAATCCAAAATGGGAAGGTGGTAGCCTGGGGCTAATGCAACTCATTACACTCGTACATGCAGATAAATTACTGACAAGACGCTACCTATGATCAAAATTCACACAAAAGATGTCTTTACGAAAGCGCCTGATTGCATACTATTCGACACTGACAATACACTGTATCCATACGACCCATCACATCATGCTGCTATGGATGCAGTGCGGAATAAGGTTATCCAAAATTTTTCAATAACTTTAGATGAATTTGACACTGCATTCAATCAAGCAAAGTCAGATGTAAAACAAAGACTTAAATCAACCGCATCTTCCCACAGTCGACTTTTATACATGCAAAAAATGCTTGAATTGCTTGGGCTTGGCTCTCAGGTATTTTTAGCATTGGATTTAGAACAAACATACTGGAGAACATTTTTAGCCAACTCCACCCTGTTCGTTGGTGTAAAAGAATTTCTTGATGAACTACGTATGGCGAGTATTCCTACCGTGATCGTTACAGATCTAACGGCACAAATTCAGTTTAGAAAAATGATTTACTTTGGTCTAGACCATTATTTTGACTACATAGTCACTAGCGAAGAGGCTGGGGCTGATAAACCTGATCCAGCTCCATTCAAAATTGCTCTAGAAAAAGTAAAACCCAAAGGATCAACCATCTGGATGATCGGCGATAACCCAGTGAATGATATTCAAGGGGCAAAAGAACAGATCAATGCTATTACGCTCCAAAAAATACATGAGAATGTTGTTGAGGGCTCAGGAAATAGCCAGCCAGACTGTACATTTACTGAATTTAATGATCTCAGGCAACTATTAACAAAGCTTGTATGAAGACTCAGAAACCAATAAGTGAATGGCTTTATGTTGGCAGCCTGACCATCATCATTTGCTCCTTCCTATATGCAGGAATTATTGCAAATGGAAATTTATTAAGCCCCCAAAACATTTATATAGATGAGAGCATTACATTTAATGGGGTTAAAAAAATTCTCTACCCTGAAAGTTTGAATGAATTTATATGGGCTATCACTGACGGTGACGATCATCGTTATGGACGGATTCTCTGGAATTCAATAGCTGCAGCGGCTTACATTCCATCTATATATTTTGGGGACATTGGACAACTATTTGCAGGAAGAATGCTGCAAGTAGTCCTTTTGATCTCCAGCTTTATTATTTTTGCGGTTACATTTATTGAGTCAAGACCATTAAGAATAGGGCTAATTTTTATCCTCTCAGTTATGCCCTTTACAACGTACTTCATGACAATGCCAAAGCCTGAGCCAATCATGATTTTTTGTCTGGCTTCATTTTTCTATTTTTGTAAGAAAAATAATTTACAAGAAGCAAGGCCTTATTGGATCCTCTTGGGGATGGCATTTGGTGCAAAAATCAGCATACTTCCAGCCATACCAATTCTATTATTTGCGGCCTTATATAACAAAACATTAGGGCGTCAACCAATCGAAACTTTACGAATGCTCTTCATAACCGTTGCCTATATTTTTATTGGATTTTGCTTGGCAATTCCAATGTTTATTAAAGCATCGGGAATTGTCATCATTCAATTAGGCATTCTCTATTTAATTATTAGACTTGGAATTAAAAATAAAATGTTAGCCTTGGGGTTAGCCTTAGTAACTGCTTTATGCATCTTAGCAATTCCAGAGATCAGAAATCATCTACCAAAGAATTTAGGTATTCGTTATGCTCTCGAGCAATGGATTCATGCAACCTTTATGAAGTTAAATTATGGGGGGCTAGAGCCAAACTACACATGGCGTGATTGGAGCAAATTTTTCATTACTTATTGGATGATGATGCCTGTATCCATTGCAATTGCAATTTCATGCCTAATAGGATCTCTAGCAACCTTTATTTTTACAAACTTAACAATCCGGTGGAGACAATTAGATTCAAGCCTCCTCATTCTTGGGGCCCTACTGATCATTGGCTGCCTGATGTTTATTTCGCCATTTCTATCAATAAAAAACAGAATGTGGGGGATGTACCTTTATCCAGGCAGCATTTTGATCATCACAAGTGTCTTCTACGCTGCAGAGCTAGTTAGAAAAAAGCAATTTGGCACAGTTTTCAAAGAGCCTCTATCTACCCCATTAAAATACCTAAGCGCCACCACTTTAATAGGTCTACTAGTAACTGCAATCTGCTTCTGGGCTCCTCACTCTATTGAAGACATCCAATTTCTTGGCACAAGAAATTCTATCGACGATTATCGCAACTGGAACTATGGAAAATAGCTTAATTGCGAACCTAATAGATGTCATACGGTTTTTGGCGTGCTCTTAAGCGTAACCCTAACACTCGCTTTAAAGCTCTTGCGAGATCTCAATTTTCAACAATATAGAAATGAATTCTGAAGGTCTTTTAGAACTTAGACTAAAGAGAGTAATAGAACTCCAAATTTACCCGAAGGAGTTGTACCGCAAAAGAAAGTTATTCATTTTTTTGAATTTATTTATGCATTTAACCCTTGCAAAATGGTCGTAATGAACACAGAAAAATACTACTTTCATGTAATGCATTCCCAACAATAACTTCTCCCTCTATCCCGGAGATATTGTAGGAGGATTTAATATTTCGGAATTAGCTTTTCTTCACGCAGAAATATCCATTCATGCTTATTTCTTCGGCGCCAAATCCAAAGCTACCGCCTCCCTCTTCCGTCATAAATTGTATTTCGTACTTTTCAGTAAGGATATTTTCTATGGCGATTCTACTTTCATACGTAATAGGATATTTTATTTTTCTATCAATAAATCCCTTTGGAAGTGGGCCAGGGCCATTTGTAGATAAATTTGAAGTTTGTATAGTGACAATGCTATCTAATGATTCGACAAAAGGAGTTCTTGTTATAAATAGATATTTAGCATTTAGTCCGGTAAGTTCTTTTAAAGCTAAAAGTGGACTTGGGCAATACTGAAGAGTGCTACTAGTAAATACCAAATCAATTACATCAAAGTCTTTCACCGCATCAGTAAAATTGTTATAGAATTTTAAATTTTTATTAGCAATTCGTTGTGCTTCTTTAGCCATATTTGTTGTTTCTACAACATGCCAATTTAACTTACTAGCATTATTGCCCAATGCTTTTGAACTTATTGTGTGGTGATATCCACCACCACCACCAAAGTCAATAATATTTATCGCCGTATCTTTATTTGACAAGCCAATTGCAATAAGAGTCCGAAGAGCGCCTAAATCAAAAAATGCTTTAGGTTGACTTAAATTATTCTTAAATACTATATTTTTTTCAACGACAACTTTCACTAAATCATCATTGCTATATGCATTATTTTGGCAGTTAGCTAATGCCTCATCATAATTTTTATATTTTTTTGGCGATAGCTTCGATCTATGAAATAGTTTTAATATGACTGGCGGAATAAATTCTTTAATAATCATTTCGTTTCCAATAGCTGTGCGTGAAGACGATTCTAATACTAACTATTCAAACGGCAGGAACTATTTCTATCTAGATTGGTTGACCCTTTTTCAGCGGCCCTCTTTCAACACACGTTTCTATCAAAATAAGCCTTTAAATTCACGCTAAGCTCATTGAACAAACTCCACATAGTAGATTTTAGTTATTAAAGGCTTTTTACTAATTATTTTACTTATTTAAGCGGCTTTTGAGCATCGATTATTAAAATCTAAATGACCTGATTGGAGATCTATGAGCTTCTATCTATTTCAGCGCTTATATTCTTTGATGATTTTCATCAGAATTTAAACCAGCTCAGCGCTATTGCTGGGCAATATTTTTTAGACCTAGTTTCTACATAGAACTTGTTCATTTCATCGTAAATATTTCATGATGTTGCTTGACAAGAGCATGAAATGGAGCCTTCAATGACTTCATTACCTGTAACAATAGTTAGTTAATTATTGTACATATTTTTTGTAATGGTTATAGCCATAGAGGTGAGGTAAGGTTTTGTATAGCATTCTATTAAAAACTATGACAAAACTAATCTAATGTCCAGAGCACCTCTAACCTACACAATACTATAAAATCCAGCCCCTTAGTCAATTAGAGGCACCAATTTCTAAGAACAAGAATTCTATCGTCGATTTTTACAATTGGTATTAAGGATATAAGTTTTCGCTTAGCTTTATCCGGCTTGGTAGGGATTTTTAGGGAGCTCCTTATAACGCCAGCCCAATTTCTTTAGACTTGCTATAAGCTCTTTAGAGGGCTCGCTTTTGAATAATATAGATATCAATATTGAGGGTCTTTTAATACCCAGGCTATAGAGGGCATCAAGAATCCAAATCCTCCCAAATAGTTTGTATTTTAAAAGGATGTCGGGCAAATTTTTAGATTTTATTGGTGCGTATTCGACCCCAGGTAAATAGGCGTCATTAACAGAGAAAAATGCTACTTTCGTGTAATGCATTCCCAACAAGAATTTTTCCACCTCTCTCGGAGAGATCGTATAAACATAATTTCCTACCGATTCAAACCCATGATCAGAATTTTTTCTTCCTAAAAATATTTTTAGCAATCGAAGCATAAAATAAAACGGAGATTTATCTGCTACCTCGTCCCAAGGCTCAGCTATAACAACTGCTTTTTTAGCGACTCGAAACATTTCATGCAAAGCAATATAGGGACGTGGGCAGTGATGAAATGATTCTTTGCAATACACATAATCAAATGAACTGTCAGGAAAATCAATGTCTTCAGCATTTACTACAGAAAAGTCACTAATATAACCCTTGCTTTTAGCAACTTTAAGCAATACATCAGAGATGTCTGAACTGTGTACCGATTGAACACCCAAAGATAAAAGATAGTGAGCATCGCTACCAAACCTTCCATCGCCAACCGTTAGCCAACTGGCCGTTTTATCATTAATGGCAATGGGCTCAATTGGGGATCGAATCTTTTGATGACGCCAGTAGTCAAGTGTATCGCTTCTTAGCCAAGACCCAGCCAACTCTCGCCCACGAGCTTCATTTAATATCTCCCCCCATACACTTTCGTGGTTGTCATAAGAGAAGTGCTGTTTACCCTCTTCTTTGCTCATAATCAATATTTCCAATATAAAATTTCAAAATCAATTAAATATTCACTAAAATGGATTTAATTTCTTAATATTATCATTAATAAGAATATTAATAATTTTTCCATTTTAATTTTCAGAGTTAAGACTCCGCTTAAAATTACTCATTATTAATCTCAATACCTGAATTAGACATGCTGAAATTCATCGCAACAATCAAAACAATCTTAGCTCACCCGCTTAGTCGAGGAAATAAACTAGCTACAATCTTTAATTTACTTTAATGGCAAGTGCGGATTCGACTAAATGGATCCAGCATTATTATTCCCTGGGTTCAAGACTCATGCTTCGTCTGCGGGAAGGGGGAAACAGGTCTTACGGGTAATATTTACACTGGTTTATTTGAATTTGAAGAAATGTCATTCCTCATTCATGCACTTTCACCGAGTGAAATTTTTGTTGATATCGGTGCTAATGTTGGAGCATACACAATACTTGCATCCCAAGTTATTAAATCCAGAAGCATTGCATTTGAACCAATACCTGACACATTCAAGCGACTAGAGAAACAAATTCAACTAAATAAAATCGGAGATCTTGTAGATTTAAGGCCTATGGGCGTAGGCAGTACCGTGAATCCACTAGCATTCACAACCGATAGCGACACAACCAATAAAGTTAGTCTTGTAAGCGGGGTAGAAAATACAGAATATTTTCAGGTAACTACTATTGACGCAGATTTAACAGATGATGGCCCATACTTTCTGAAGATTGATGTCGAGGGATTTGAATATGAGGTCCTTAAAGGAGGTAGAAATTTATTAAAGTCAGGAAATATAATGGCTATTATTGTTGAACTCAATAATAATGGGGAAAAATTTGGTCACACTAATGATAAGATTCATGAACTATTGAATGGCTATGGTTACACCGCAGTCTATTATGATCCATTTAAAAGGAGTTTGAAAATTCTTGATTCCTATAACCATCAGTTACCAAACACGATTTATGTAAAAGATATTGATATCATTTCCAACAGATGCAAAACAGCCCCATTCAGAATAATTCATCCATTGGGTAAGAGGGAAGTCTAATATATCCATCTGCCTCCCCCACATCAGGGCGTTCATTGGCAATCTACTGTTTATTTAGAAAATGATCATCAAGCATGATGATAAATCTACACCCTAGGAGTATTTGAATGGCACCTTAAATGTTTTTTTAAGATATTAATATCCAAGAAACTTATGGGCTAGCTGTCTAATCCATCTTGGAAAATATTTTTGTACTACACGCCTACTATTTATACCTAATGATCTTTTTAATCCCGCCTCAAAATCAGGTTGCAAACGTCTCAATTCTTTAAACACTTTCGTAAGTGTATTCTCATAAGGCAAATAGATCATTTCTGGGGCAGGCTGTTCAGACGTATAAAATGATGAAAGCCAATTAGATCCTCCATTTTTTAACATTTGAAATTGATGAAAATGATAAAAAATAAGCCTGTATCCATCTACGTAAATATTTGAGCCATGATCTAATTCAAATTTATATTGACCATAGTTCCAGGGTGCAACGCCTGCACCAAGATGCTGAATAATATGGCAAGATGGATACAATTCTGGCCACCTATCAAGATATTTTTGATCGCCCATGCGATCAGCCTCAAGTCTATAGAAGCACCACTCTATGCACTGATTCCTCCATAATGAAAGGCACTTTAAGCCCTCTTCATCACGACGGATGCTGACCCATTGCACACAAAAGCGCCCATTCACCTCTCTATCAATCAGCCTAGGAGTAAATCTGTGCTCAATAATCCCAATTGAATTATCACCAATCTCTTCAAATATAGAATCAATTGGCGAATAGAAAAATAAATCAGCATCTAAATAGGTGATTAGATCAACGTATAAATATTTCTTCAAAACATACCAAGGGAGGCATGGTGATAAAGTCCAGCAATACTCGCCGATCCCTCTGCTAGCTTTTGCCTCTAGCAGCTCAGGAGTCTCTATATCGGCTAATTCAATACATAAAATTCCCTCGGGAAGCAAAATCTCTAATAGCCCCTTAACCTTTGAATCCATGCACAATATAAATATAAAGGCTTCAGGACAGTGCGTTCTTAGACTTCGAATCATTGCCACACCCTTAACCAAATAGTTGCTATCAAAAAGGGTACAAAAATACCGTCTTGAGTTATAAATATTATTCAAGAAATTTTTTACCTTTTTCCAATTTAAGTCCGTTCTTTTTAAATATAAAAATGAGGCTCATGATTTGGGAATTGAAATTAGCGCATGAATCCTTTCGATAAAACTCTCGAAATAAGGTTCATTAGCAATTTTATTAAAAGCAATCTTTAGCTCTAAAATATCTATGTCCTTATTACTAATTTTTCTAAGCAACTCCAGAAGGACATTACGTAAATCAATCTGAGACTTAGAGTAATTTAAGTTATGCATCACATAAAATTGGAGGGATTGCTCTCTAAAAAATTCCTGATTTGGGGCCTGTTTATTTGATTTTCTAAGGAAATCTGCATACTGCACCCTGCTTTTTGCCGTCTTACAAAAATCAAAAGATTGATGTGGATGAGAAGCACACGCAATACTTGGTATACCCATATACGCCATTTCGCTTGAAACCGTCCCATATGCAGTTATGGCACAAGCAATACCGCCCCTAACAAATTGATTATTTGTGATGCTCGGATCAATCATTTTGAGATGGGCATATTTTTCTTGGAGCCTTAACAAGACAGTTTCGCTATTCTTCACTTGATTTGGGTGCGGCTTAAGAAAAAATTTAACCCCTGCCTCATCTAAGGTATCGATAGTGAAGCAGATCCACGCCCAAAAGTCTGGAAAAATAAAATTGGGATAAACATGAGGGCTGTCATAAAAATCGTGCATAAAAACAATTACGGCACCCTCTACATCAGGGATCACATTATTGGTCTCGCCATAAGCTGAATATTTCATACTAGCAACTGTATTGTCTATTGCTCCCGATAGACGGCTCTCTAGCTCTTTCTCTGCTAGCCTCATTAGAAACTCAGAGTTGGCTAAACTATTAAATTGACTCTTATATAAAGATGAATCTTTAGTCTGATAAAAATAATCCTGGCTATGAAACATTCCAAAATCTTGGGCGTTTCCAAAGGAAATTAGTTTAATACCTTCCTGCAATGCAACGCGTACCGGTATGCCATGAAATATGTATGTTGTATAGGAAGTAATATATAAAGAAGGTCTGTTGTTTCTAAAATAATGTTGAGACTGTCTTAAGTCACGAATTGACTGCCATAAAATTAAGAAGATAAAAAAATCCTTGATATTTACTTTTGGTGATGGTCGAAAGCGTAAATACGTATCAATCACAAGATCGCCACATGGAATTCCAGAAATTATTAAGCCTTCCAAATCTTCAATTGAGTTTAAGTTTCGCCATAAAATAAAACCCTTAACCCCATCCTGAATTACCTTGGGGAAATTGAGAATCGAATAGCTTTTATAGGCAACATCACCCGATAACTTACTCCACAATAAATCCCACTGAAAAATGCGTACTCTATTAAACGGAAAACTACGTAATAGCCATGATCGAAGACTAAGCCCAATTGAGGCATTAAGTGATTGATTAAAAAGGAGATCCACACCAATATTAGAGCGCTTTTGTAAGGCGCTACATATATGAGTAAATAGTGTCAAGTAATATGGATCATGAGGACATTGAACTGCAATTCTGATTTCTTTACTCTGATTTTTTTTGCGATTAAAAAAATTAGGAAAATCTCTCCAACTTGCCCCTGCTCTATGAGAGACTATATTTTTATATTCGGTTATTTTTTTTCTAATCTCAAACATCTCAGAGGCTTGAACTGCTTAGAATATTAAACTGGCATGAAATAAGGGGGTTAAAAAATGCGGGGATGCATGCACAGAATTGACTACATCCAGAAGTAGGCACCATATGTAATCTTATTTCAGATGAAGGTCTCACCACAAAATAATTCGTCATCAAAAAATTCATGTTATCAATTGCATTGCGCTCATCATCGGCAACTAATGTTGTACTTTAATTTCATGAATTTCTTTCTCATCTTCTTTTAAATACGGTGAAATAATACCTGGGAAACTTCGCAATACAATAACTCTAAAACTCATCCCATAAAACGATAGATTACCTAGAAACTCAAAACTACCGCCTTGTGCCAAAATTTTGCAATCATGACTACTTGTTCAAAAACGTTCTACTATAGCTCTTAATTAATTTCAGCGCCAATAATTTATGTTTTAATACGCTGTCTTTGCAGTTACTATTTTTTCAAGTAAAAAAATTTTTTATGGATTTAATAGCTTCGGTTTACGCAGCAACAGAAAATGCTGAAATCTGCTCTTGGTTTAACGTAAAGTAGTTTATTGAAAAAATATCCGAAGGGAAGTGTCTGTTAGGTCTTCTTTCAAAAAGACATAATGAGCCTAGTACACCATTCCATATACATTTCTTGGTAATGCAACCATAAATTGCACGCAAATCTATATTGATCAGCAACACACCATCTTCTTTATTTATGGCGTTGTTGAGCATAAAACTTCCTTTTCTTTCGCCTAAAGTTATCCCATCATTGGCATATTTGAGTGGGTTATAGATTTCAAATCTAATTGATTGAGTAATGGTAACTTTATCATCTTTTATTTTTTTGGCCCAGTTATGTCGTGCCAGATCTAGCATCTTAATAAGCTCTGAGTACAAAGGCCTCTCATAACTCTCATATTCATATGGATCATCAGCGTGAAACATTATTGCCTTATATCGATCCGCTAATACGGGCTTAATTGACAATTCTAGGGGGGCAGTAATTAAATGATTTTCAATATCTATACATTGGCCTCCTTCCAACATTAATGGCACAGTATCAGAGTTATGAAAATTCAAGTAATCCTTGATTTCATCGAAGTCAGGCTGGGCTATATTGCAGCTAAAATTACTGAGCCAACCAGGAATAATGTACGTCCCCCCCGCAGGGAAGCAATATTTTGGCGAAAGAATCGCCAAAAACTCCCTAAGATGATCCAGTGATGCATTAACAATTCGCTGCTTTTCACCCACATGATCTATACCCAAATAGAGATGGGGGTACTCACTTGCCGCCCCTATCTTAAAGCAAGCAATATCAATCTTTCCCAAGTTATCCAAAATCCATCTATTTATGAATTTTATATCCGAAACTGACAAAGGATTATCAACTTGATTAAAAAAAATGGCGTGTTCTGATTTGAATACTATTGAAGTATCCATATCGAAACTTATATCATCCTTTAAGCTTGATGAGTTACTCGTCATTTGAGGAAATATTGCAAAATTAAATGAGCCGCATGTACTTATAGTGAAGGGCTCTATTTCATGAATTATTTTTACCCCAAGCTTCTTTAAACGCTCTCGTATTATTGGCGGGTTGAATTTTTTAATGATAAATTCTCTATCAAGCAAACCTAAATTTTTTAATGTTTCGGGATGGTAATGATCATCGTGTAAATGTGATATATAGACCCATTTAGATCCCTTTAAGCGCATAGACATATCTACAGATGAAAACTCCGGAAAGCTTTGCCATCCGCCTGCATTTGCCTTTCCCATCCAAGGATCGCAAATAATACCGTCGCCATTTGACTCAACTACCATAAAAGAGTTGCTAAAGTGAGTAATTTTCATTTTTTATTCTAACTAAACGGAAATATTATTAATCTTAGACTAAAGAGCAATTAATTTTTGTTGCTTAAAACTTTTAGGGCGTGTGGTATTAGTAAAACGTTCCTTAATATAAAAGCTTGGGGATAAGTCAAGCAGTTCAAAATAGGTATCCCTAGCTTGCTCTAACTCTATACATGACATTGAAGAATTCCCAACAGTTATAAATTTCGCTATCCCTCGCTCAACCATTAAATTTTCATAGATCCTAGCGCCATCTCCAGCCTCAACTCCATAATCCCTAATAAATAGATTAAAGGTGTCGTCATACATCCTGCTACCATCAACAATTAGACCAGTAAAAGGAAGGCTGTATCGATACTCAACTCTCCTAACCGCCTCAAGATAATGCATATAAGTAAAGCATTCATGTATTCGCGTTCCAAAAAATAAAAACTTAACCTTCACTCCAAGGTCTGTCATCAAATCAAATGTTGACCCTCTTCCGACTGATTCTTTTCCTATGTTGGTCAAAAGACCTAATTCATTCCCATATAAAATATTTGACATTAGAGGATCACACGAGCGATGCCATTTATCGTTTACGCGAAAAAACTCATTCAAAGAACCCATTGCGCTAATTGATTTTTGCTTATCGAATACCTCGCCGTTGCAAAAACTAAATGTATACGAAGGCATTATTAACGTACTAACTTTTAGTTCATATAAAGCTTGTGATATCGCCTCAAGTATTCTCAATCTGCCCAGCTGAAGATTTGGAAGGCCAAACTGCATTCCCGCGTGAATGTAAAGTACATCGCATTGGTCGGCACCCAAAGAGCGTAATTTATTCAATAAGTCACTTTGCGTGATTAGACCATCACCATGCTTAAAAAGATAAGGCTCCATTATTAATTCCCATTATTTATACTTAATAAACAGAAGCCCCACCATCGAAGAAAATTTCTTGGCCAGTCATCCAAAGGTCATCACTTAGAAGAAAGTCAACGGCATGCGCCACATCATCTGGTTGACCAGTGCCTAAAAGATATCGACTAAAACGATTATTGTTATCGGGATTTGAAAATAAATGCTCAGTCATCTTTGTGCGTACAGCCCCCAATAGAAGAGCATTGAATCTTATATGCAAAAATTCGACGGCCAGTCCTTTAATTAGGCTATTTAAGGCGCCTTTCGAAGAAGAATAGATTGCATTACCTTTATCCCCAAATTTGCTAAAAAAAGCAGATAAAAAAACAACCGAATGCAGGTGGGGTCGATATTCACGCCGCGTTAATACCCTAAGTATTTCTATAATGCTCAATACATTAATATTAAATATCTTAATTGTTTCCTCAAGCTCAAACAATCGTAATGGCAATATCTTAATGTGCCCAGCAGCATGGACTACTCGACGAATCTGTATGGACTCGTCCTCTAAGAGCTTTAATAAGTCAGCATGTAATCCAGAAAGATCTAAAAAATCACGGCACCAAATTTTTACCTCTGTCACTTTTGCCAACTCATTGGCAAGAGCAGTCAACTCTTCTAAATTTCTACCATGCAGCAACAATGCATCAGTTGAAGCTCGTCGTCGAGCAATCTCAGCGCCCAGACTAGAAGTGGCGCCCGTAATCAAAGTAAAGGGCTTTTTAACCCCTAAGTGAGAGCACATGTCGAATAAATTCCTCAAGGCTAGGAAACTTTTTTAAATCGGAAACGGTAATTGATGTGCCATAGTTTGAATCAAGTAGCGCAACAACGCTTAGCGCATTCAATGAATCCCAATTTGGAATATCTTCAAATTTAGAGCCCATTGGTAAATCATCAACCTCAAAAATTTCACACAATTCAGACAGCAACTTATCCATCTATACCTCCAATATATTGAGAAATGATAATTTATGCATTGGCATTAAAATTGAGCCCCAGGTAAGGCCAACACCAAATCCCGCTAGACATACCAACCTTTTTTTTTGAAAATAATTTACATTATAATTTGCACATAAAACGGCGGGTATAGATGCCCCACTTGAATTTCCATAATGACTTACTAAGTTAATTGGCATTCTATCTAAACCGACGCCGATTTTCTCAGAAAGCTTTTTTAGCATGAAGGGATTGGGCTGGTGAAATAAAAAGCTATCTACCGCCTCTTGCCTCACCCCACTGCATTTCAATAACTCAGAAATCATTGGGGGCACTTCCTGCATAACAAAATTAAAAACTAGATCACCTTTCATAACCAAATCACTTGATGATCGCCCATTTCCACTAGAATCTAATTTCTCAATAGAGGATTCCTTACTTGGGCGAATTTTCATTCCGCCAGCGGGCACCATTAATGCATCCCAACTGCCTCCATTGACTTTGATGCTCCCAAAAATCGGCAGTCCATTAGGATTATTCTCTAGAATAGTTATGGCGGCAGCATCTCCAATAATAGGTCGACTATTTCGATCAGCTGCCGATACTAAACGACTTACTACGTCCACATTTACCAGTGCAATTTTTTTGAAGTTGTTACCCGCAAGAAGAGAAAATGCAGTAATTAAACCAACTATATAACCTGCACAACCTTGATTAATATCGAGGCATAAAATATCTTCATGCATGTTTAATAAACCATGCACAACATAGCTAGTACCAGGAATAAGATAATCTGGTGTTTGGGTTACAACAATTAATGCGTCGAGGGTGCTTAGATCAAAACCTTTACATACCAATTCTTTGAATCCTGCAACAATAAGATCGGAGCTTGTAACATCATTCTTTACAACTCTTCGCCTGTCATAGCCCATTATGTTTTTGAGTTTTTCTGACTGCTGGGGTGTAAAATTGTAGTTAGAAATTTCATCGTCAAACGCAATTTCGTTTGAAGGAATAACTAACTGAATGCCCTTGATAATTGGACCCTGAAATTCATAATTCATTTAATTCGGCTTTTAACAAAAGCTTCGATTGCATATAAAGAATAAAAGTTATCGGGATTAATCTGATCTGCTTCAATAGTAATTCCGAATTTTTTCTCCAGCTCATCAACAATGAAAATGATATCAAGCGAATCAAGGACTCCAAATAGCTCAAAATCCTTCCCAGATTCAAAGTTTAATTCTGGCCTCATTTCACTAATAATTTGGATTAACTTGTTAATCATATTTTTTCCACTTTTCGAGCTCCAAAACGCCATCCTTGAAGCATAAGTATAAGCGTGAATTATGTTGGATCAGCCCAACTTGTGATGTCAAATCTGGGCAATCAATTAAATTTAGTGGCGAAGCCCTCATAATTCTTAGGCCCCCGAAGCTAGCTCCATCATATGGAAACGAAAAGGCCCTAATTTGACCGTAAGCGTACCTATAACCTTTTTCAATAGATATTTGCATATCAGCACTTTTTATCTTGTGGAAATAGCTACCTAGCTCAATATTCTGCCTGCTTCCCCTATGGCCACTTATCAACAATTTAATAGCTTCCAGCATAATTGATTGGTAAACAATCAGCATCTTTTTTTGCAATTGATGAATATAAATATCTGGCGATAGTGGAATTCGAACCTGCTTAACAATATTTCCACTATCAACATCACTCTCTATAAAATGCACAGATACTCCCGTTTCCTGCTCATTAAATATTAATGGCCAATGCTGTGGTGACATTCCGCGAAACTTTGGCAAAAGTGATGGATGTAAATTTAACGCTCCAACTTTGGCACCATTAAAAACTACTTTAGGAAGAATTTTTTGAAAATGAGCAGTTATTAATATATCAAAACTGCACCCTTCTATAAGCTTTATAAATTCCTGTGAAGAAACGTCTGATGTTTTGATAAGCCGGATTCCATGCTGGTTGCAATAAGAAGCCAACCTTTCTCCCGAGCGGCTTATTGGCTCAAGCATAACTACCGCCAAAGGATTTAAATTTAAATCGCTTTTAACCAGAGATTGGAGAACGACCAGGCTGAAGGCATCTTCCCCAAAAAAAATAAAACTTATATTCATTTAGTATGCGAAATTTTTTTCTATTTAGGTTTTGCCGACAGAGTTAAAAGTTTTCATAAATATCAATAATAATTTTTATTGGTCTGCTGCTTCCTTAAAACGTAAACGATCAATCTTTCCGTTTGCGTTCATTGGCATTTCTTCAACAATAACCAATGAGCTTGGGAGCATGTAGGATGGCAGTTCATTTGCCAAGCTTGAACGAAATAATTTGTAATCTAAAGATCCGGAGCACTCACAATACGCAACTATTTCCTTGCGCGCATGAGAATATATTACACAGCAATTCATTATCTGAGGTATAGCAGATAGAATAATTTGCTCAATTTCGGCAAGCTCAATCCTATATCCCAAATGCTTAATCATCGTATCTGCACGCCCTTTAAAATAAAGAAGGCCGCCATTACGTACTACGAGGTCCCCTGTTTTATAAACAATCTCTGGATAGCTTAAATTTGTTGGATTTTGAATAAAAGCTTTTGCTGTTTGCTCTGGATTGTTATAGTAGCCCATAGCTAAAGAGGTGCCGCGAACATATAGCTCACCTACTTCCCCATCTTTAGTCTTTTGACCATCATTATTTAAAACGAGGAGACCAGTATTGCGGCAAGCGGTTCCGATTGGAATAGGCTGATCATTAGAAATCCGATCTTTCACAATAAAATATGTGCAGTCTAAGGTGATCTCGATTGGCCCGTATAAGTTTACAAAACATACCTCGGGAAATTTGTCGTACCATTTATTGAAATGGATTGTTGGGAATACCTCTCCGGCAAACCAAACCGTTCTTAAATTTGGGAGAGAAAATTTATCTAACAGACCCAAATTTGCAATATTAACCATAATAGTTGGGACCCAGAAAATAAAACTTACATTATCCCTCTCTAATATTTCTAGAATTTTTGCTGGGTATGGTGCAAGACGCTCATCAATAAGACGCAATGAAGTACCCCAAAATATCAACATACAAAGTTCATAACTGAATATATCAAAAATGATGGGCGACAAAGATCCAACTACTGCATCCCCTTTAGCGCCGAACTCCCCCTCGCTCCAATTCATGAAATCAATAAAGCTACGATGATTTAGCACAACCCCTTTTGGGGTCCCTGTAGATCCAGATGTATTAATAACGCAATAAGGATCAACATCCAATATAGAATTTAGTCGCGCAAGTAATAAATCACTTATCTCCAAGCGGCTCTCAAGACTCAAGAAGTCAACTTCATCAATAATGGTAATGGGAGTAGTGAAGTGAGAAATTTTATTAAGCAACGACATGCCACCTGCATCTGTTATCACCATGGCAGGTGATACTGTATTAAGTATTTTCTTTATTCGGCTAGGTGGACTTTTGGCATCTAAATTCATATAGGCACAACCAATGCCGGTAATTGATATATCTGCTATTACTGCTTGGGCTGATTTTTTAAGCAATACCGCAATAATTGAATTTGTGGGTGGTGCATTTGCACACAGCATCTTATCCATTAAGATATTAACGGCTGCTTGCAGACGCGAAAAGGTCCAAGTCTCCTCACTATCGATAATGGCTACCTCATTGCAATTACGATTGGCGGTTTCTACAAAATAGTTATAAATACTATTTTTCATTTTCTCTTTCAGAGATCTCTATTAGTTTTAATAACTTGTTGTTTTTAATAATATTGCGCTCCCAGTATTCACGACCAAGCTCAAGATATTGCATGCGAGTATCGGATTGAGTTGGATCTGGAACCGCTACAAATCCAAGAGCCGCATTCAATCTTGCTGTTGCTGCATTGGTCTTTAATTGATATCCCAGTATTTTATTAATTGTACAAATATTGAAAATATAATTAATGCTATGGTAAACAACACTTAAACCCAGGGATTTATCGCGCGCATATTTACTAATCCAAAACCCCCCAACCCCTGATCTATCATTAATATTCGTTAACGAATAAACCCCAACAAAATTACCGCGATACTCAATTCGGAAATAAAATTGATCCTCAGACCCCCTTAGTGAGTCAATGAATTTTGAGTGCTCCTCTATTGATATTTCACGATCCGAGGTCATCCACTTGCGAACCGATTCTTCATTTCGACCTTCAAGAATCTCGTTTGACTCGCGAGGATTTAATTCGGTGAAATTTTTAAATAGATAATTACTGGACATTTCTAGGCAATAGGCTTAACTGCTAATGCAAAAATTGATCGCGCATGCCCCTTTAGAAAAGATGGCGCCCAAGAAAAATCACCTCGGAACGGAAGAAAATAAAATGCCCTCCAAAAGCGATAAGTGCCTTGATACCACCATTTAGATTTACACCTAATACCTGGGAAAGTATTTACATTTACAAATCCATATAAACTTAGGGTGGCTTGCAAGCTTATGGGGGTATATGGCCTAACATGTGTTGGATCATTGTAAAAATTTCTCATATCGTATTGAAAATTTGGAGTAGATAAGTAAACCACTCCACCGGGCTTTAAACACCTGTAAATTTCAGACAAAAAAATGCTTGGGTCTCGTAAATGCTCTAAGACTGCTAGGCTTACAGCAAAGTCAACACTACCTGTTTCAACTGGGATACTATTATTTTCAAAATTCACCGTATCAATATCAAGGCCAATATAGTCAATTCCACGCTTTGAAACCGGAGCCTCCAAATAGCGATCGCCGCAACCCAAATCAAGAAATACGCCTGATTCAGGAAAGGGCGCCTGAATCAAATTCATCAGAATAGTTAAGGTTTTAACCTCTCGCTCGGCCATATCCAGCCGATTAATATCAATTTTGTGCGATACGAGATTATTTTGATATAGAGATGAAATATTTTTATTATGCATTTTAGTTAATAAAGATCTGCCATTATCAATGGCTCACCTTTTTTTATTAAGCGGTTGGAACTTACGCCAAGGATTTGATCAAAATATCTTGGATGCAGTCCGTAACCTGGGCGAATTATGCGAAGATTTTTAATTGAAAATAAGTCTCCAGGGGAAATATCTTCCGATGCATATATCGATCGCTTTCCAGCGCTAACTTTTCCTTCGAGCTCTTCAAGCCCATAAAATACTTTACCTAGGGCATCGTATGCGCGCTTTACCTCAATTACTAGGCTTGAGAACTCGTGTGGCTCCATTGAAAAAGACGCATCGACCCCACCGTCAGATCTAGATAGCGTAAGATGTTTTTCTATGCAACGCACACCAAAACCTATTGATGCGACAGCCACCCCAATACCCAAGGTGTGGTCAGACAAGCCCACTTCACAATCAAATAGCGCAGACATGTGAGGTATTGTTCTTAAATTAATCTCCCTTGGATCTGCCGGATAGGCACTAGTGCACTTAAGGAGTGTTAAATCCCCGCATCCGAAACTTCTTAGAGCACTAACAGCCTCTTCAATTTCTGAAACTGTTGAACCACCCGTTGACATAATTACGGGCTTTCCAGTCGAAGCAATTTTTTTCAGTAATGGAATATGATTTATTTCAAATGAGGCAACTTTATATATTGGATTATCAAGAGTCTCCAGGAAATCAACTGCCTCAAGACTAAAAGGAGTTGAAAAACATAAAATACCCTCTTCACGCGCTATGCGATATAAGTCCTCATGCCACTCCCATGGTGTAGCTGCCTCTTGGTATAGATCATATAGTTCACGACCAGCCCATGGTGAACTTAACTCTGTGATAGTAAAGGCGCCTTGTATAGTTAGGCATTCAGGCGTATAAGTCTGCAACTTTACAGCTGAAGCACCTACTTTAGCTGCCACTTTAATTAATTCTATTGCAAGATCTTTTGATTGGTTATGATTGCCCGAGAGCTCGGCAATGATAAATGGGTTTTCTCTAGCAAAAAAGGGGTTCATAGTTTGATATGTCTAAGTAGTTTCAAAACCTGCAAAGATCTAAGACTCTCCACAGGAAAAAAGAAGTGTCTCAACCATTTCCTTCACGCCATTTTTTGTTTCAGCTATATATTTTACTTGACGCCTATTCATTTTACCCGACTGTCTTTTTGCGGACTTGATTGCCCAAGTTAATTTTTTATCTGAAAGATCTAAAAGGCTGCCAACGTTTATGATTAATTCTTTTTTATCATAAAAATTTAGTGAATTCGTTTGATTACTTGCAACCCATCCCGATATTAATGGGCAACCAACTAAAAATGACTCAAGCATAATCGTACTGGCAGGAGATATCATATACTGTGCACCCTTATACAGCCTCATCATTTCTTTTGCGGAAAGTCCAGAGAAAAATCTTACTCTACCTCGAGTAAGTCCTGACGTGTTCAATATCTTTGTGGATGAGAGATGCCTTCCCGACAAAACCCAAATTGGTATATCTGGATCAATCTTATTTATTTTCGTAAGCATGGTGACAATCCATTTATGTTGATCCGTACCTCCCGCAGCTAACACCACTGCCCTTCGAGGTCTTGGCATAGTCTCAAGACGGGAGGCTTCCAGGATATCAGGCCTCAATAATAAATATCGACCCCCAAGAAAAAGTTTAGTCTCCTTCTTTGTAGTAAATTGAACCGCCTTCAATCCCTCGCCATAACATATAAGATAGTCGCAATAATAATGAACATCTAGTCGATCATCTATACAAATAGAGCATTTCATTGGACAGTCAATTAGAGAAATCCAAAAACTTTCATCAAATTGATACCCATCGATAACTACTAGACTGCTTGACAAATCAAAACTAAAAAAATCATCGTCACTCTCGATTTTTAATACTGATACTCCACTCTCTTCTAGGAATATTTTTGTATTTTGTCGAATTTGTTTGCAAATAAATAAGGCCTCAATATCAAAGCCTCTAAAAACATTAGTCAAGGCGATGCATCGCGACATGTGGCCGTAACCAACAAATTCAGATTCATCCACACGGAAAACTACATTTACACCTTTTTTCATACGCAATCTACCGCTTTAGGCCAATTTAAAAATCATGCAAGGCTTTAAACATAAGCTCTGCATACGACCAGTCTTCCTCGGTATCAATATCTTGGACACGGCTTCTTGGAAGGATAATCGGCGAAGAATTTGTGGAAAATTCAGATGTAATACTTAGAGCACCCGATACAGTCAACCAGTAAAATTGCCCAGCATCATGATATGCGGGCTCTAAATCTTGAGAACGAGTTTGGTAATTCTCGGGCTGAAACATTTCAATCCTATTGTCTTTTGTAATTTTTATTGCCCGCTGTATGGGGAATGGATAAGATGTCACAGAAAATACAAGTTCACTGTCCCCAGACTTTAATAAGGTATAGCCAGCCAACAGATCCTCTGCCCTTAGAAATGGTGCGGTCGCATAAATGGTACAAACATTTTGAATATTTCCTATGTTTGACAACGCCCACTCAACAGCATGTTTTACAACGGGCCTCGTACCAACGAAATCATCAGCTAACTCTGTAGGCCTAATAAACGGTATTTCGGCACCCCAATCTTTTGCTAAATTAGCAATCTCAGCATCATCGGTTGAAACAAATATATGATCAAATAAATTAGAATCTTTAGCTGCTTCAATTGACCAAGCAATCATTGGCTTTCCACAGAAATCCTTTATGTTTTTACGTGGTATGCGCTTACTACCGCCCCGAGCTGGAATAATTGCAATATTCATTTGCAGACCATATTTTTCAGCATCTCTACAACATAGTCTTGTTGCTTCTCTGTGAGTTCTGAATACAGTGGAATGCTAATTGACTCAGAGTAATATCTCTCTGCTTCAGGGCAATACCCCCTGGAGAAGCCTTGCTCTTCATAAAAAGGGTGTAGATACACAGGTATGTAGTGCAAATTAACGAGAATACCGTTGGCATGCAAATTTCGATAAACCTCGACTTGTGAGGAATTTATTTCTTTCAGCTTTAAGCGAATAACATATAAATGATAACTAGAATAGGCTTCAGGATTTTGCTCTGGAGTAATCAAAGGTAAACCTGTTAATAGCTGATTGTAGCGAGCAGCCAAATTTTGTCGCTTAGCCACAAACTGATCTAGTCTTTGCATTTGACTAATTCCTAGTGCAGCTTGAATATCTGTCATACGATAGTTGAATCCTAATTCAACCTGTTGATAATTCCAAATCTCACCGGGTGGACGTGGATGCATATCAGAAGCTAAATTTGTTACGCCATGACTACGTAGATTGCACATTTTTTTTGCAAGTAGCTCATCGTTTGTTAATGCCATTCCACCCTCGCCAGTGGTGATAATTTTTACCGGATGAAAGCTAAAGACCGTGATGTCGCTAAAGCGACAATCTCCAATTGGTAAACCTTGATACTTTCCACCGATAGCGTGCGAAGCATCTTCGATAATTTTGAATCCATATTTCACACCAAGCGCATTTAGCGCTCGCATGTCACAAGACTGGCCAGAAAAATGTACAGGTATTACAACCTTAGGCAACTTCCCAGCTTTCTTAGCCTCAACTAATTTGACTGTTAATTTTTCAATACTAAGGTTATAGCTTACTGGATCAATATCAACAAAATCGATTTTAGCGTCACAATAGATTGCACAGTTGGCGCTTGCAACAAAGGTATTTGGTGAAGTCCATACAATATCTTCCCTACCAACACCCAATGCTAAGCACGCAATATGTAAAGCACTTGTTGCGCTGTTTACTGCTACAGCATACTGCGCACCACAATAGTCTTTAACAACCTTCTCAAAAGCGGGAACTGCAGGACCCTGCGTCAAATAGTCAGCTCTTAAGACCGACACCACCGAATCTATATCATCTTGACTTATATCTTGGCGCCCATAGGGAATTACATTCACTAGAGTTTTCCTATGTGCTCAGAATTTTGATCAATCCAATGGCGCAATTCTGCAATACTCATCCACTCTTCATTATTGTCCGAGCAGTAAGTAAAGTCGGCCTTAACAGGCCTCCCCCCATTAATACGGGCCGGATCTTGACTCCAATTATGAATTGCTGGCAATACCTTATAGTGACCTAGATACTCATAAGTATGAAGAGCATCTTCAGGCCCGATCATCTGCTCATGCAATTTTTCGCCAGGACGAATTCCAATAATCTCTAATTTTGCACTTGGGTTAATTGCCACTGCAAGGTCAACCATTTTCATAGATGGAATTTTTTTGACATAAATTTCACCGCCAACCATATCATCAAATGCATGCCAAACTAGCTCAACACCCTGCTCCAGGGTGATCATAAAGCGCGTCATTCGCTCGTCAGTAATGGGTAAAACGCCTTTGCTGGATTGCCCAACAAAAAATGGGATGATTGAACCACGCGAACCCATAACATTTCCATACCGAACTACAGCAAACCGAGTCTCATTACTTCCGGAATATGAATTTCCCGCTATAAATAATTTATCTGATGTAAGTTTTGTAGCGCCATATAAATTAGCTGGACTACTAGCCTTATCCGTTGATAGCGCTACAACTCGCTTAACGCCCTGATCAATACATGCATCAATTAGATTCATTGCACCAAATACGTTTGTCTTTACGCACTCAAAGGGATTATATTCAGCTGTAGGAACAATTTTAGTTGCCGCAGCATGGACTACGTAATCGATCCCAGATAAGGCCCTTGACAAACGATCCTTATCACGAACATCGCCAATAAAAAAACGCACGCGTGGATCATCGCCATATAGTTTAGCCATCTCCCATTGCTTCATTTCATCACGAGAATAAATGACCAATCGACGTGGATTATATTTTTTTAAAGTCATTGGGACGAATACATGTCCAAATGATCCGGTACCTCCGGTCAAAAGAATGGAAGAGTTATTTAACATGGCGCTACTCTTTGATTGGGGGTTATGGGTACAGTTGAATTAGCAGGCAATAATCTACCAAGAAAAGCTGGCTCTCAATTGAGGCAAAAATCTTTCGACATCATAATCCTCTCGCAGCTTAGCAATATTTTTACGAAAGCTCTTAAACTGACCATGGTAATGGTCGTAATTCTCGATTATATCTACCAATTTATCAACATATTCATTAAGACCGCTGCAACAATAGCCAATAGGCAGCTCTTCCTTGTTAAAGTAATTAATGCAATCATTATCAAAATGTATTATCGGCTTAGTTAATGATAGCGACTCCAGTATTGATCCGCTGCAGCTAAGTCGATAACGCGACTTGTCGTATAAAATTAAAAAAGCATCAATATCTTTAGCGAGGAACTCCATCCTTTCCCGCGAAAGCACCTTCCCCTCGCTTGTGGATATGATGTTGGAAAACCCCGCTGCGCCCCTGTCATCCATACCAATTACCCGTATTTCATATGGTTTAGTAACGGCTCGTTTCGACAATAAATCCGCCACGTTAAACAAAACCAGCGAATCACTAAATCCAAATGTTGCAAACTTAACGTACGTGTTTTTAACATTTTCATTGGGGGCGGAAAAATTTGTTGGCAATATAAGTGAATATATCTTCAAGGTATTAGTGTTTATATATCGTGCGGCATTAGAAACAACATGGGGTGATAATGCTATATAGTGATAATCATCAGAATTCCACATCTCTATAACTTTTTTTATGCTCAATAATTTAATTTTTTTATAGCCAGAAACACTAGTTATTTTTTCTATAGTTTTTCGAAAAAGCAAACTTGGTAATTTCTTAAAATTTGTTTTTGTTAATTTTCTAATTAAGTCACTTTTAATAACGACTGGGAAGGAATTAATTGGGAGCACCATTTTGTACCTAGATGAATCATTAGCAATTCCCTCAAACCCTCCATGTAAAACAAGCGCAAACTTCAGATTAGAATAGAAATTTAACTTTTTTAATAACTTAATTAATAATAATATCTCTTCTGAAAATGATAAAAAAAATAGTTTATCAACCTCATTATTGATTGCTCGCTGGAAAAGTCTAAGCAGTGCAATTGACTTGGAAACAGTATTTATAGGTCTGTATTCAAGACTGTCAATAATTACCCCATCATGGTCTAAGATTTTTTGTATTGCATTAATGTGGGTTTTATCTGCAAAAAATATAATTTTTTCACCTGGAAAAGCCAGGTTAACTCCACGCAGGAAGCCACTGTTTACTTTTTCGTGACTAACTGACTTACATAAAAGGTCGCAAATCAGTATCACGGAGTTGCCATATTAAAAATAATCATTTAAAGAATAGGCTACAAGCTAGACAATTTCAATTTCCGGCAAAGGAAAAATGAACTTTCCCCCCTTGTTTAGAAATTCTTGCTCACGCTCTAAAATTCCATGCTTGAAGTGCCAGGGTAGCACAAGAAAATAGTCTGGGTTCATTGACCTCGCTTCGCTTTCTGAGACTATTGGAATATTTGTTCCTGGAGTGTAAGAACCAAATTTTTCTTCATTAACCTCTGCGATGCAGCTAATATGTTCGGAAGTTAGGCCACAAAACTGCAAAAGTACATTACCCTTCGTGCTGGCGCCATATCCAATAATTTTCTTTCCATCCGAGACAAGAGATTGAATAAGCCCCCTAAGACTTTCTCGATGCTGGAAGATCCTATCAGCAAATTCAAGGTACGGTTTCAGTGTTTTCAAACCCATTGCGCTCTCTTGTTCTAGCAACCAATTAATTACCGGCATATTTGATGGGTACATAGCGCTTTCCTTGCATGCTGTTATCGCAAAGCTTCCACCATTAATAGAATTCATTTGTACATCAATAACTCGCATTCCAGACTTTTCGAGCATTTCTTTAATTACTTCAAATGAATAAAACTCTAAATGTTCGTGACAAATAGTATCGTAGGAATTAGTTTTCAACATTGAAGGCATATAACTCTGCTCAAAATGCCAAACTCCATCCTCAGCCAAAATTGAGTAAATATCTCTAATGAAGTCCAGGGGTCGCTCAAGGTCATAAAACATCGCAATTGACGTAACAATTTTTGCATTCTGCGTTGGAAATTGACGACGAAAAATATGCTCTGAGAAAAAATCGGGAATTAATAAAATATCTTTTGTGTAATAGTTTTTGAATTTCAAGCCTGTAGGATCTATACCCACCTTAAGATGATTACCGCTGTAGGCCTTTAAAGATGTTGCATCATTACTGCCGATATCGATAACCAAATCTTCAGCGCTCAACTTAACCAGTAATTCCAACATGCGAATCTTGTTCTGCAAATGACGGACCATCGAGGCATTCAGCCCGGACCTATAACCATAGTTATTACCGTACATTTCCTCCAGGCTATATGACTGTTTCATCTGAAGGAGATTGCAAGCTTCGCACCAAACCAAATCTAAAGGTCCTTTAGTGATGGTCTGATCAATCATCTTAGGAAAAACTCCGGTGAGCGCTTGCTCTCCTAGGGCAAGTATTTGCTTAAGGCTCTCACAACCACAAACTCTGCATTTTGTTATTTCTATAAACATTTAATTTAAATTTTCAAAAAATATTATTTTGTTAAGTTATGCCAATAATCTCTTCATAGGTCCCAATACGACCAATCGATCCATTCTTAATTTCAATAATTTGATCGCAACCTTTTAGACTTGTAAGTCTATGTGCAACAATAATAAATGTTAGCTCATCTGCCATGCTATCCATCGAAGCCATCACACTACTCTCGGTATCATTATCGAGAGCACTTGTTGCCTCATCCAATATATAAATATCGGCATTTTTGTACAGGGCACGCGCAATTCCGATTCGCTGCCGCTGCCCCCCAGACAGTCTCAACCCACGTTCACCAACTATAGTGTTATACCGGTCACCCCAAGAATCTATTGCGGAGGAAATTTGCGCCTTTTGAGCGGCTTCTTGAACACGAGTGTAGTCAATCTTATCCAAAGGCACTCCAAAAGCAATATTCTCAGCTATGGTTGCATCAGCCAAAAAAATAACCTGCGGAACATGGGCAATATGCTCCTGCCAGGATCTAGCATTTTCAGCTGCCACAACCTCACCATCAACCATTAAAGCGCCTTTTGTTGGCTCCAACAGCGCCATAATCACATCCAAGATCGTACTTTTTCCACTCCCAGTTGATCCAATGAAACCAATCCTACTACCCTTTCTAATGTTGAGGTTTATGTCCTTCAGTATTGTTGGTGCCCCCTTCGAATAACTAAATGAAACATTACATAGAGAAATAGAGCGAGTAAATACAATTTTGCTTGATGCCGCGCTGGTGAGATATGTTGGCAGCGGCTTATCGAGTGTATCAAGTACATCAATCAAACTTGACTGTGCAGAACGCATAGAAGACCAACTCGCATAGGCTTGCTGCAAAATAGGCAGAAGGCGCTGGGCACCAAGCGCTAAAGCGCCTAGCACAGGTATGGAGGCGGCATATCCTTCCGGACCATCACTCATAGAATATGCTAAAGATGCAATTAATGCCATACCAAGTGCTTCAATTAAATAACGCGGTCCTGCACTAATTATTGTGATACTTGCATGTGCGCGTCGCATTGGTAAATCGGCTTTTTGATAAATATCGCAATAGACTGCTTGCGACCCATCAAGCAAAACATCCCTAATACCACCCAACCCCTCCTGCAACGCTTTTATTACCCGACTCGACTCGATATTTACGCAGTGACTATTATGAAGTAAGGCTTTTTTGGAAACGAAAACAATGAAAGCATAAATAAATCCAAAACTCAAAAATGCGGTTACTGCAATCGCAGGCTGAATTACTAATAATGCCCCCATGATAGATATCAGCATGAGGAATGAGCTCAGAATCGTAAGAACAGGTAATAAAATCTGGTGAACGATCATGCTGGATTTTCCCGTTATTCCTGCAATCATCTCACTACTATTCTGCAAAAGATGGAATGAGTAAGGTTGGTAGAGGGTTCTCCGATAAAATTCAAGACTTAAGTCGGCACAAATTGCATGACCTAAATTTGTTTGAACCCACAACAAAACCAGACGCATCAAACCAGAAATTAACGCAACAAAAATGAAAATTATTGTCATAAGAAACAATAATTGACTGCTATCTGGAAAATGCAAGAACTCTATTAGGGGGAGTATGGTCGAATTTTGCAGAACACGCTCCGGCTGCGCAATTATCCCTAGGAAAGGTATGACAGCGCTAATACTAATCACCTCGGCAATCGAGGCAAGTATCATTAAGAAAAAAAGTCCCTTGAACTGTATCCGTCGCTTTGGGCTGATATGACCCCATAAACGCTTTAACAACATCAACAAAGAGGCGTTGAATGCAGGTACCTCAAAAACCATGTAAGTTAGCCTCCGATTGATGTTTTCTAATTTTATATGAATTTCAAAGCATACAAGAGCACCAAATACTCAGCGCTACAACAGCAGGAAAGCAAATCAATCAGGGTTTTATATTAGGTAACACCTAGAATCAGACTTATCCAGAAACCCACTTTCTCCAAAAAAAACCTAGGTTGTTAAGTTGCTTTCGCAAAAAACCTCTTAAATAACGAACATATTCAGCACTTCCCGGAAAACCTTCACGCCTTGCTACAACCCACCACTCAGGAATACCGTTGAAATTTTTGGCTTGCCAGGGCGAGACATTCCATGGCTTTGGGCCGCCAGCAAAATGAAATATCTTAACCACACCTAAGCTCTTGCTGTCAGGCAAATTTGTCAAATTCAGATTTGGAAAGTAATTATAGATGTGAGAATTTTTATATTGAACATATTTAGAAAAACAGTAATTGACAACATCCTGATCCCAACAAGTGAATTCATAATCAGCATATAAATCCAAAAAACGAGAAAATGATACTTTTCCGGCAGTTTCCTTCAGATTCACCAAAACAACATCTGCATTTATGTAATGCTTATGAAACTTAAACCCCACTCTATCCATATCATCTTTAATTCTAGGCCATGCTGTAGGCTGAGTATTCGATATACACATATCAGGGACACCAGAAAAATAATAACCGGCCATTTCTTGAAAATAAAACTCACTGATATTGCTTCGCACAAAGGTATCAATACCCAAAAGCAATACCCTCTCATGTAGATTGGCAAGAACATCCAATGCATACCACCTCGCCCATAAATCTAATGCCCAACCTTTACCATTATCAACCCCCTTAAGCAGGAGAGGGTCAACCTTAAAAAAGGTTACTGAATTTCTTACATTGTGCCGCCGAGCTTGGTTTCTTAAAGCCTTCTCACCTAAGATCACCCGATCATCAATATAAAATACATATAGATTAATGATTTGATCTGTATGTGCAGCATATATAGATGCCATCATTACTTTGGCATAAACTATGTATGATGCTGATGCTGATATTGCAATATTTATTTCGTTCATTTTTTACTTTTGCGAAAATTAATAATTGTATTCATCAGCCCACACTCCAGACTAGTCTTCGGATACCAGCCCAAGGCTCGAAATTTTGCAGCATCTGAAAAAGAGCTCATCAATTCATTCTCGCGATAGTCCAAGCCACCAAAACATAAGACTCCTTTCGATTTAGTAAGAGCGTGAACCATTAACGCCAACTCTTTAATGCTAGTAAGACTACCGGAGCCCAACCCAATGCATTGATAATGAGGATCAAAAATACTTTGATTTTTTATTAATAGCGCGACCGCATTCACTGCATCAGACACATACAGGAAATCTCTAAGCTGCTCGCCCTCAGTTAAATTAATAATTTTACTGCCATCAAAACAACGACCGATTAGCCAAGGAATAAATTTTGCTCCGCCATCTTCTGGCCCATACAGATGCTCAAGTCTAATATTGATAAATTGAATCTCGAATTTCTTAGAGTAATACAACCCCCACTCTGAGAATTGTTTTTTAGTTAAAGTATATTCACTCAAATAAGAGTAGATGCCCTTGCTCGAATTAAAATATGTATCAAAATTATAAAAATATTTCACACCGAAATTACGCGCAATTTCCATTACTTTCATGGGAAATGCAACATTGGCTTGAAATAATTCTGAGGCAGTCTCGCCCCTAACCCCATAAGATGTAGCGCAATGTATTACCGAATTAATACCCTCAGCATTCAACAAGGTGTCAATGGAGTTTAGATCATCAATATTGACAAGGTTAATCCTTTTGTGAAAGCTAGCAATTCTCCTGCAAGATGAATCTTTTCTTTTTATACCAATAATAGTGTGGCCATCTTCAATTAATTTAAGCGCAAGATGGGAGCCTAAAAATCCCGTTACGCCTGTAATTAAGATTGTCCCCATCTTATTCGAATCGCACTCCTAAAAATATTTCAATTTTAGAGGCAATGTAGTCCAACCTATCCCTGGTTAAGGAGGGTTGAACACCAACCCAGAAGGTATTGTTCATCACTATATCCGTATTGGCTAGATCCCCGCTTACTCGATAATTCACATTTGACATATAAGGCTGTCTTACGAGGTTGCCAGCAAATAAGAGTCTAGTGCCAATATTATTCTGATCCAAATACTCAATCAACTCCAATCTTGTGACAGGGGATTCGTTTTTAATGGTCATTGGAAATCCAAACCAAGAGGGCTCTGATCCAGTCGTTGCCTCAGGTAGTTGAATATATTCCGAACAAGAAGCCAGGCGCTCCTTCAAATATTTAAAATTATTTTTTCTAACTTGAATAAAGTCGGGTGCCTTATCAAGCTGGGCTAAAGCACAAGCTGCCTGCATATCACTAATTTTTAAGTTGTAACCCAGATGGCTATACGTGTATTTATGGTCATACCCTTGTGGTAACCCCCCTAGTTTCCAACAAAAACGCTTCCCACATGTATTGTCTCTTCCAGGAGGGCAATAACAGTCACGCCCCCAATCCCTAAAACTCTCTGCAATTTTTTTTAGCTCTAAGTTATTGGTAAAAACAGCTCCACCCTCCCCCATTGTGATGTGGTGGGCCGGATAAAAACTAAGCGTTCCAATGTCCCCAAAAGTTCCGACCATTTTATTTTTATAAGTTGAACCTAAGGCATCACAACAATCTTCAATTAACCATAAGTTATATTTCTTGCAAATATCTGTGACCACATCCAAATTAAAGGGGTTTCCCAAGGAGTGCGCTAACATAATTGCCTTGGTTTTTGGGCTAATAGCTGCCTCAATTTTTGAAGCATCAATATTATGTGTAAGCGGGTCAATGTCAACAAACACAGGAACTGCCCCAAACTGGATGATGGGATTTACTGTTGTTGGGAATCCTGCTGCAACCCCGATGACTTCATCATTGCGCTTAATAGCACGATGACCTAATTTTGGGGAGGTTAACGTAGAAAATGCAATCAAATTAGCAGAGGACCCAGAATTAACAGTAATTGCATAATTAATGCCTATAAATTCGGCTAGTCTTTTTTCAAATATTTCATTAAATCTTCCAGATGTTAGCCATCCATCCAGAGAGGCATTCACCATATTCCTGAGTTCCTCGGCGCCTATTAGTTTGCCAGACGCAGGAATTGCAGTTACTCCGGGCTCAAAAACTTGTGGAGTGAATTTAATGGCAGCAAACTCATCCACGAGTGCACCTATTTTTTTGCGCAACTCCTCTTCTGCTTTTTTTGAATCAAAACTATCTATATTCATTATTTAGTTATTCATGTATTGGTTAATTTGCATAAGGCAAACATTTCTCATGTTTTCGTCTGCTTGAAAAGCCCTTTGCCACTCCACAATTTTTTTAGCCGTAATATCCAGCCCCCATCTAGGAGCCCATCCCAATCTAGATCGTGCCTTAGACGAATCTAACTTTAATAGATGGGCTTCATGGGGATGATTTGAAGAGGCTATTTCGAAACGAGCAGACCCTCCCCATTCCACAGTGAGCAGATCAAGCAAGTCCTTGACAGAGCAGTTATCGTTGCTATGCGGACCAAAATTCCAACCAGAAGCAAACTCTCCCCCTCTTTCATAGAGGGACTCGGCCAACATTAAATACCCTGAAAGAGGCTCCAAAACATGTTGCCAAGGCCTTATTGCCGATGGATTCCGCACTATTAGGGGTTGATCAGCTTCAAATGCTTTAATTGCATCAGCAATCAATCTATCGCCAGACCAGTCCCCACCACCAATTACGTTACCAGCCCTAGCTGATGCAAGATAACTGCCGGAAGAGTTTTGAGAGAAATATGATTGGCGATAGGCCGAAACAATCAACTCTGCACAACCCTTGCTATTACTGTAGGGATCATATCCACCCATGGGCTCATTCTCACGATAACCCCACTCCCACTCCTTATTTTCATAACATTTATCGCTTGTCACAACAACAACAGCCCTAACAGAATGAACCTGTCGCACACTTTCTAGGATATGAACCGTTCCCATTACATTTACCCCGTAGGTTTCAACAGGATTAGCATAGGAATAGCGCACCAAGGGCTGCGCAGCCATATGAATAACGATATCCGGTGCAGTGGCAGTCATTGCATTTTGAAGGGCATCCAAATCTCGAATATCCGAGAAATAGGAATGCTCAACCAATGAACTTAGCCCCAACACCTCATATAAGCTTGGCTTTGAGCTAGGCGCAAGAGCATACCCAGTGACTTTAGCCCCCATTGAAACCAGCCAAAGGGCTAACCATCCACCCTTAAATCCAGTATGGCCAGTTAAAAATACTTTTTTTTGATTCCAAAAGTTAACATCAACGACGTTACGTTTCATCACCAAGTCTTCCAAGGCGCACTCCTAGAAGCCCAAAGCTCTTCTAGGTAATTTTTATCGCGCAAAGTATCCATTGCCTGCCAAAATCCATGGTGCCTGTAAGCCATCATTTGCGACTCTCGAGCCAATTCTTCCAAAGGACCATGCTCCCAGACGGTATCATCGCCATCAATAAGATCAAGAGCATCTGGTGATAATACGAAAAAACCGCCATTAATCATCCCGCCGTCACCCTTAGGTTTTTCTTTGAAAGATGTGATGCGGTGATCATGATGAATCTCAATCGCTCCAAATCTGCCAGGGGGATAAACGGCAGTTAATGTTGCCTTTTTGCCATGCTCTCTATGAAATTTAATGAGCTTTCCAATATCAACATCACTAACACCGTCTCCATACGTAAAGCAAAAGTCATTCTCATTCTTTAGATACTGCGCAACTCTTTTCAAACGGCCACCGGTCATGGTATCAGCGCCAGTATCAACCAAAGTTATCTTCCAGGGTTCGGCGTAGCGTTGATGCACCTCCATTTTATTATGGACCATGTCAAATGTTATATCTGACATGTGCAAGAAGTAATTTGCAAAATACTCTTTAATGACATAACCCTTATACCCACAACAAATAATAAAGTCATTAACCCCATGGGTCGAGTAAAGCTTTAGGATATGCCATAAGATTGGCATGCCACCAATCTCAATCATGGGCTTTGGTTTGGTCTCGGTTTCCTCAGAAATCCGCGACCCCAATCCTCCAGCAAGAATAACTGCTTTCATAAGTGCCTTGTAAATTTATTGACCATGGTACTCAATACTTGGATCTATGAAATAGATTATGACGTAAGCTGCTGGACAAGTTCTGAATTAATCAATTTTATGGGGCTTTTATCTAAAACTCAATTCCCCCATAAGGAACCTGGTTGAGTGGTTTTGTGGCCAGAAAATTCCTCGTTCTAAATGCCAGGCGACGCAATAGCAATTCAGCAAATCCCTACCGTCGTCTCCAATAAAATATTTCTCAGTGCCATTGTAAATCTATACTTTCGAGTAAATAAAATTCATTTTTGAATGAAATCGACAGAACCATATGACTCTCTAAGAAAAATCGCATTTAATTCATCCATACGTTTTTTATATGTATGCTGCTCCAACGTTCTTTTTTGACCAGCTTTTGCAATTATCTTGGCTTCAGCGGGGTTACTAATGTAAAAATTTACCAACTCAGCTGCTTCTTCTTTGCTTGAGTAGGTCAAAATTTCTTTTCCAGGTTCAAATAAATCGCCAATATTCTTCTTACTATCAGTGATCAGCAAAGTACCAACACCTGTAGCCTCGAACAGCCTCATATTATTTGCGTAATCTCCAGCCACATCTATATGCCTATTTATAGTAATTTGACTTCTTGCGAGAGTCCTATACATATCTAAGCCCCATACCTCACCATGATGCCTTGGTAGGATTGGAGAATTTGCAGGTAGACGCTCTGCTCCATACCCAAAAAACTGTATAGGTGTTCGTTGGGCCATGTGCTCCAGCATCTCCACTGCTTCTGCATGATGTCGACTGATACCCCCCACAAAACTGACTGGAATATCCTTCTCATGGAGACCCAAATCAGACAAAATAACCTCATCAAATCCGATCCGGAAATATTCAGACCTTACTCCAAGAGATTTCAATTTTTCCACATAGTGTGGAAATGAAGTCAGTATTAAATCGTATTCTTTTATGATTTCTCTTCTGGGAAGCGGGCAAGCAATTTGCCCAACTATCAAGCTCACATGCTTTCTTATCTGCTTAAGAGCTGCAGGCGGGAAAAAACTAATGTCTTGGCAGAAAAAAATATCTGGTTTTTTTTCCTTAACCTGTTCAATTGCAACGTGGAGCAGCCCGGGAAACTTTGCCAAGCAATTTCCAACCACTGGCAATCTATGTAGTTTTGTTGATGCCCCCAACAAGATTTTTGAATATTTAATCTGATGACTATCAGCCCAAGCAGACTGAAGATGTGGCATATTCACTATTAAATCCTCGGCACTCACACCATTGCTACCAAGATGTCTACTATAAAAATCAGATGTACCAAATCGTAGATTAATCAAATACTTCAGCTGAGTCTGATAGTCCGCTTTAGAAAGAATGGAATTACTTTGATAAATAGAATTTAGAAGACCAGAATGGTATGTATCAGCTATTAGAATTTTCATCATTGTCTTTTAAAAAATTCGAGTAATTTTCTAGGCAACTTTGACGCAATCAAAAAAGTATTTGTATGAACACCATTAGAGCGGCACGATTGAATAATTTCTAAATTTAGTTTTATCTTGTTGATTAGTCCAGAAGTGCTAATTCCACCAGCCCTCATCCTGACTATACTTTTTGGATAATAGATAGAACTTACTTTATGAACTAGCAGCAATCTCAATAACATATCGAAGTCAGCCGCAATTCTAAAGGTTGTTGAAAACAGTCCCGCTACATCATATGCAGATTTTTTTACAAAAAATGTTGGATGGGCTGGCATCCAGCCATACCGGAATTTAGCTATAGTGAAATGCTTAGAGCTGTAGTACCTAAGCACTTTATCCGTCCTGACAGGGTCAACAATTATTAAATCCGCATAGACGGCATCTGCACCGGATGAATTCATTGCACCCATTAACTCACTAATGGCTGTTTCAGAAATGTAGACATCATCGGAATTCAGCATCCCCACCACATCGCCGGACGCAAGACGAATGCCCTTGTTCATTGCATCATAAATTCCACGATCTGGCTCAGTAATAAATTTACTTATGCAATGTTTATATTCACTAACAATTTGGAGTGTTTGATCTGTAGAGCCTCCATCAATAATGATGTACTCAATATCTTTATAGTCTTGAGTAAGTACAGATTCGATAGTATCGCGAATGGTGGCCGCGCTATTAAAACAGACGGTGATTACAGATACTCTCATAGAGTAATTCCAAGCACCCTCTTTATCGCATCTTTAACTGAAATAGATTCTCGTTTTGCGCACTCAATTACCTCAATAACCTTTGCATCTACCAAATACCTATACCAAAAACCTTGTAAAAAATGAAACTCAAAACCCTTGGAGCCATCTAAAAATCCAAGGAGAAAGAAATAACGATAAAAAAAGTAACAAAATGCTCTTACACCGAATGGAAGCTTGCTATACACCACCTCTTTAATCCAACGCTTCGGCCTCAATGAACCCCTATTCTCAGCTACACCACCTTCATCTTTGCGTAACTCTAGAAATTGAATAATCAATAACTCTACAGCCTCTCTACTTGCATAATTATTATGCTTGGCAGTCCACCATGTCAGATTGTTAAGGTTGTCGTCAATGATCGATCCCTTAAAAGTAACAATGTCGCCACTTACTTTGATATGCTCATCCATCCAATGCGACTGAGAACGCCCATAGCCATACCTAAACAATCTAGATACAATATTTTTTCCAACTCCTCCAAACCGAATTAATTTTCGCTGAAATGTAATTTTTCTTCCAAAATTTACCCCATGTATATTACTTGAAAGCAAGGGGACCTTTTGCCGTATTTCACTGATAAGTTCGTCAGTTAAAATCTCATCGGCATCGATCCTCAAAATCCAATCTGTTGGCTCTAGACGCAGTTGATCCAAAGCCCAATTAAATTGCAGGGCATGATTATTCTCCCAAACTTTTTGCAAAATGGTCGCATTAAATTGCTCAGCAATAGAAATAGTGGAGTCAGTAGAAAATGAATCCACAACAACTATGCGATCTGTAAGCTTGCTAATGCTGTGCAAGCATCGCTCAAGATGAATTTCTTCATTAAAAGTTAATACAACGGCTGTTATCTGGCTCATTGCAGAACAGCCTTTAGGTATTTCATCTTAAAAGCATACACAAACCAAGCCCAAAATTTTGGAAGATTATTGCTAATAAGAGCTTCTCTGTACTCAGATAAAACATTTTCTAAATTATCATCACAACCATATTGCTCGTTAATCACTAGGATTGAATTAATTTTTTTTACATTCCTAGGTTTGGCATTAATTCTTAGAAACTGATCAAAGTCGGAAGCGAATCGATATTTTTCATCAAACGGAAAATCGATTAATAAACTTCGCTTGTAAACTATAGCTTGATGAGATGTTGGTAGTGACCAGAACCGCCACCATTTAGGCTTAGGCATTCTAGCCTTACCCCTAACCTCAAAACCAAAGGTCAATAGATCAGCATCCCCAACAAGACTATTGGATATATGCTGAATTGCATCGCCACTCGCAAATACATCTCCACTATTTAAAAAAAGAATATAGTCACCCGCCGAAGATCGTATGGCCTTGTTCATAGCGTTATAGATACCAGTATCTGACTCAGCGACCACTACATCTAAATCTCTTTTAAATTTATTAGCAAGCGTCACAGACTTATCTTTAGATAACCCATCTATAAAAACCCATTGAAATTTTTCATCTCCCTGTTTTTTTAGGCTCGCTAGGGTTCTGCTCAAACCAGTCGCATTATTCAGATTAACCGTGACTACTGAGAGCATGCTACGCCCTCCCGTGTTTTTGCTGATATGCCAGCATCGTGAGAATCACGCCGCCAAATGCTAACCCATTAGAAAATCCGCCGACGGAAAGGGAGGCACACAGTATTGGCGCCAAAATAATTGCTGCCAAATACCATCCAACTCTTTTTTTCACTTCCCAATAAAAAGCAAGTGGTATGAACAAGAGTACATATACGCCGTACTGATAAATACCTCTTGTAAAAAAAGATTGGAGCATGATTGGATCACAGTTATAAAAATTTCCCGTAACCCATTCAGCGAATGGCTCCAAAGGAGTACAGACACTAGCTGGCACCTTTTGATATATTCCAAAGCCTACTGGTAATTTCAGCATCTCCAAGATACTAAAGTTATAAAATGAAAATAGGCCATTAAAAGTTTGCACCCTGTCTATTGAGCTCACATTGAGAGCGGGAACCCCCCTCACCACAAGCACGTATGCCAAGACGCCCCCAATGATCAGCACTCCAAAAAGAAGCGCTTTACGTGACAATGTCAAGATGTAGGCAGTGGCAACAATTAGATAGGCTATAAGACCAGACCTACTGCCCGTTAAAAAAATCGAGAGAGAAACAAGAATAAATAAATTAAATACTTTTTCTTTATAGATGAAGGCAAGACAAATGAAACAACTCAATAAAAATGGAACTTCAAAATTATTTTCAAATATAAAGTTGGGCCTTTGCTCAAACTGATTCAGTACGATATATTTATAACAAATTAGATAAATTAAATAAGCGGGATAAAGATAGATCACCCATCTTGAAAATTTTCTAATATTAAAACTGCAATACGCCTTAGAAGAAATACTCAATATCGCTAGATAAAATAAAGGCTTTAATGGCACTAAATAATTATTATTGAACTCTACGTCCAACCTGGGTGGAGAGAAGCAATAGAAGTAAATTATTAAAAAAAATGCCAGAAAGAAATTTATAGAAACATCCTGCTTAATATTTAGAACTGCCCAGAAGGTAAATACTAAAATTATTAAATCAGGAATAAAGAAAACTTGAGGACGAAATTCCAGAGCCAATGTCTGATAAATAAACCCAAAAAGTAGCAGACTGATGACCGTAAGTGACCCCCAGCCAGAGAGCTTGAATTGATTCATTGGGTCTTCAGCCTTTAATTACTGACCTAAGTCGCATGTAAACCCAATCTAAAAAGAGGCCTATAAAAATCGCCACAAATATATAGGCGATTAAATTGAGGTATACCCTAGGATAAATATAGTCAGAACTGACCCTGATACCTCCGCCGGATATTGCGGAAGATGTCTTTATTACTTTTATTTGGCTATCTGCATTAGATACAGCTTGAATATATTTATCAAGCTCAGAGTTTGCATTAGCAATTTGAATTGCCTGAATTGCTACTGCACATTTTCTAACCGCCTCTTTTCCATCCATACGCACATAAACAAATACCTCTGTTCCAGCGGAATCTAATGCATTAATTCGAATTTGATTAATTAATTTTTTTCTATTTTCATTGGTATCTATATAACCGCAAGCTTCTACGACAGATTGACTAATCTTCATTGGACTCATCAATATCCTCCTTGCATCTACTGCCTGTGGAATTGTTACCCATTTTGGCTCTTTTGCTACCTGCGATTCCGTCTTTACTAATGCCCTTGCTAATTGAAATTCAAAATAAGCCTCATAAATCTTTGGGGACAACATATTAATTGTTATAGCCACTGCAGCGCCAAGCAAACCGCTGCCAATAAGTAGCCTAGTCCTTGACTTTAAAAACTTCAATATTTGTTTTAAATCTAGCTCATTCGTCATTTTTATCGTATTTATTAACCACTTGATTTCTCTAAAATAAACAACTCTTGGTATATTATAGTTGCAAGCTCCTCATAATCAATCCCATGTCTGCAATCCTAATTTCCTTTTTGGTGTCCCTCTTGGTTTGCCTGCTTTTAATCCGTTATCAGCATGTTCATGCTAGGTTCACCATGGACACAGACCTTATTGGGGTGCAAAAATTTCATCAAATCGCAGTGCCAAGGGTAGGTGGAATTGCAATCATCACCGGCTTCGCCTTTTCACTCATCCCCAGATGGAGCGACCCCTTTGGCGTAGATGAGTTTGCATTTAAACTTTTCATTGGATCATTACCAGTCTTTTTTGTTGGCCTTCTGGAGGACATTACGAAAAAGGTAAGCGTAAGAGCTCGCCTCCTTGCTACCGCGATCTCTGCCTTAATTTGCGGATATTTACTAAATACTTGGCTCACCGATATTGAATTGTTTGGTTTAGATTTTTTACTTAAATTTCCATTTATTGCAATAATTTTTACTTGCTTTTGCGTGACTGGCGTTGCAAATTCTTTTAATATTATTGATGGCTACCATGGCCTTTCGAGCTTTATTTCCATCATGGTATTAACCTCACTCGCCTATGTAGCCTTTAAGGTTGGTGATGTCGCTATTCTGGTTTGCGCCTTTGCTGCAATTGGCGCTATCTTAGGTTTTTTTATTTGTAATTACCCCCGAGGGCTTATTTTTCTTGGTGATGGTGGGGCCTACTTAATAGGCTTTTGGGTAGCTGAACTTTCACTTCTGCTTGTAACAAGAAATCCTCAGGTGTCAAAATGGTTTCCGCTTTTATTGTGTTTCTACCCGATATTTGAAACTATCTTCACCTTATATCGCAGGGTAATTGTTCGACGAAGCAATCCGTCCCTACCCGATGCAGCACACCTTCATCAAATCGTTTATCGCAGAATAATTAAGTGGGCTTCAGGCGCACATGCAGATTTAAATCAAAATGGTAGAAATGCTTCAACAGCCCCATATCTCTGGCTACTTTCTTCGACTGCAACAATTCCTGCTCTACTATTTTGGTCCAATCATATTGCATTGAAACTGTGCGCACTTGGATTTGCTGTCTTTTACTTATGGCTGTATTGGTCAATTATTAAATTTAAGACGCCGCTATGGTTGCGAAAGCAGTAAGGGGCTGGAAATACAACATATCTAGCGTTGTATTATTTTTGCTGTAGCAAAATATACTTTTTGAATACTTAGTGCAATATCTCTCAGGCCTTTGATTGCATGCAAAAATCTTCCTGGCTTGACGCCTTGCTCCACGGAAAAAGGGAGCCCCCTCTTGATGTTTGATAAAATGTCAATATACGGAAGGTAAATATAATCATCCACAGTATCTGGTATCTGATACTTTGAATGCAAAAGATATTGATTATTTGCCAAAATCCTGAGGCCATGGAAATGCCACGCAATTGCACTGGAATATGGAAAGCGCCTTGCATTCCATGGCGCTAGTATGGCATCCAACTGACTCAGCACATGCACTTCATTTTCAAATAAATCGGGCCAAGAATCTAGATATTTTTGATCGCCAAATTTACCATCCTCCGCTCTCGCGTAGCACCACTCTATGCATTTATTCTGCCACCATTGGCGGACATGCTCCCCGCCCGAGTCGCGTTTGAACGCCATAAATTGAACGCAATATTTGCCGGAGGATGCAGAATGATCATATTCTGGATCGTATGCATGGTCTGTAATTAAAACCGACTTATTGGATTTCTCAAACTCTAAAAATATTGGTTTGGGATTTTTTAATAAGAATAAATCGGCATCCAAATACGTTACACGAGAAATCGTGGGATCACAATCAAACACAAACTTTGGCGCAAAAGGAGTTAGGGTCCAGCAATACTCCGCCCTTGTTCTACCGGCTTTAACTCGCAATAAGTCGGGGGTCTCGACATCCTTTAGTGAAATTGTTTTAACACCCATTAATGCCTGCTGATCTAGGTATTCCTTAGCAAGATCATCTACGCAAATAACCCATAGCTTGAATGGTCCAGCATGCTTTACTAAAGAAGAATAGAGGGCAAGGCCTTGAGGCATGAAACCCGAATCAAATATAGTTACATAATGCTCCACAACTACACCTTAAACTCATTAACTACTGAGATAACTTGATCAATATCTTTCTCAGTTAGCCCCGGATGACAGGGTAGCGATAAACATTGAAGTGCATGTTGTTCGGCCCTCTCTAAACCCTGCGGATCCATTTGAATATTTTTACAAGGATCTTGATGGTGAATGGGAATGGGATAATGTATTAAAGCCTCAATACCATTGGCCTTAAGGTGCGCCTGTAGCTTATCTCGATCTGGATGAGTCACAACAAATAGATGATGCACATGCTCATTACGATCTTCGGGGAGAGGTAACGCCTTAACCAGAGGATTATTGATCTCTTTTGTATAACGCCATGCTACCCGCCGCCTCAACTCTGTCCATTTATTCAAATGCTGTAGACGAACCCTCAAGATAGCGGCCTGAATTTCATCAAGACGACTATTCATACCAAGCAAGGGATGTTGGTAGCGTACACTCTGTCCATAATTTCTTAAGGACTTGGCCTTTTTTATGATTTCCAGATCCGCACTTGTAAAAGCTCCGCCATCACCGATAGCGCCCAAGTTTTTGGTTGGGTAAAAGCTCCATGCAGCAAATTTTCCAAAGCTACCTGCAGGCCCCATAATAGACTTTGCTCCATGTGCCTGTGCACAGTCCTCAACCAAGGAAATAGAATGCGCATTGCAAATATGTAATAACTCCTGAACAGGACCCATGCGCCCGTACAAGTGAACCAAAATTACGGCCTTAGTTTTTGGAGTGATGCAGCGTACAACACTCTCCGGATCCAACATTGCTGAATCACTTGAAATATCAGCTAAAACTGGGGTAGCCCCACATCGATAAATAGCCAATACCGTTGCAAAAGCGGTCATTGGGGTTGTAATAACCTCATCACCCTCGCCTATACCTAAGGCGCGCAAGCCAATTTCAATCGCATCCATGCCATTACCGCATCCAACCGCAAACGGCACTCCAAGCCAGGAGGCCCACTCAGCCTCAAATAATTCCACCTCAGACCCTAAAACCCACCATCCAGATCGCAGAACGCGCTCAACGACTTCTAACTCGGACTTAATTAAATCCTCACCTTGACTGCGGAAATCATTCATACTAATCACGAGTTATTACCTTTACCAATAAAAAGAGCCATCGCACTTATAAAAATCAATTGAACGCCTCAAGCCCTCTGACAAGCCAATTGAAGGACTCCAGCCAAGTATTGAATTAGCCTTACCCCAATTACTATAGTAGTCTCCAATATCAATTGACTTCCTTTCCGCTGGAAAAGGCACTAGGTCCCACTGTCCGGACCCATAAATCTCAACCATTTTCTTAGCAAGATCTGCGAGTCCAATAACCTCACTGGCACCAAGATTAATAACACTTCCTATGGCCCCATCACAAGTAGCAGCAAGGCATATAGCTTCGACAACATCATCCACATAATTAAAATCTCTCAACTGCTTGCCGTCACCAAATACCTGTATGGGATGACCGTCAAGAATTTGCTTAATCCAAATTCCCAAAAAAGTTTGACGGGCATCCTTAACTCGCATACCCGGACCATATGTATTAGTTAATCTCAAACAGGTCGATTTTATTCCGTAAACATTACTATACAAAAGATGATAACCCTCACCAGCTAACTTATTAATGCCGTTAACATCTACAGGAACAATGGGATGCAGCTCATCAACTGGTAAATATTGTGGTTTTCCATACAACTGTCTTGTCGAAGCAAAGACGATTCGAATCGAAGGATTAAATTTTCGAGCCGCCTCTAATATAGATAACTGAGCTTTAGCATTAATTTCCAAATCAGTATATGGATCGATCATAGAATCCATATGACTTGTTTGGCCGGCAAGATTAAACAAATAATCCTGATCGGCGATCAAATAAGACATTGCATGTGAATCTCGTATGTCAGCTATATTGAGCCATACCTTTTCGCGAATATCTGAAATATTGTGAAGATTCCCACCGTAGCTCGGATTTAAACTATCTACTATAGTAACTTTAGCATTTGATGCAACTAATCTTCTAGCAAGGTTGGATCCTATAAATCCACACCCGCCAGTGATTAAAACATTTTTTTTTGAAAAAATTTTGAAACCCCTTAATTAGCCATGATAAATAGTAGTTTAAGCAAATAAGATGAAATTAGGCGGGATGTCTTGAGTTAGCGATAGGATCGCAATAATTTTCACACTATTTACTCTCAAAACACTTGACTGGATTTCCTGCAGCCACGCAATTGGCAGGAATAGATCGAGTTACAACCGACCCACTTCCAACCGTCGAATTGTCCCCAATAATTACACCCTTTAAAATCGTAACATTGCTTCCAATAAATACATTTTTACCAATAAAGACTGGCTTAGGATTAGGGTCTGGTTTATGTCGATTATTTGGATCTAAGTCATGAAAATTACTGTCAAAAATTTGAACATTGAAACCCACTAGAGTGTTCTCTGAAATAATAATTTCTGTTTGGTCGGCTATACATACAAAATTATTATTTATTTGAACTCCATCCTCTATAACAACCCTGGCGCCTTTAGAGCGAGCTTCTATGTAGTTATAGCCATTTAGATAAAAAGGGCTGTTTATAACCCCCAAGACTACCCTAGAGCCCACTTTAATCGAACCCAAGCCATTGTAAAGCGTTGGCAACAAACTATTAGACTCATTCTTAACATTCGTAAAAGCGGATAAAAATTTAAACAAAACTTTTTTAGGCGCAACCGAATAAAGCATCGCCTTGTAACGCGCGACATAAATTAACTTACTAATTAAGCTCTTTGTTTGCGAGTTTAGAGTCATATTGAGTGTTATTACTTTAAAGCTGAGCCAATAACTTTGGCGGGATTTCCACCCACAATGGCAAATGACGGTACGTCTTTTGTAACAACGGATCCAGCTGCAACTATAGCCCCCTCACCAATATTAACCCCCTTCAAAATGATTGACCCAGTTCCAATCCAGACATCATCACCTATTTTGATTGGAGAGGCCACAACATCCTCAAATATTTGGCTTTGTACTCCGTCTCGATGCTCCTTAAATTTAATTCCTCGAGCGCTAGCACTTAGACTGTGACTATTGCTATCAATAATTTGCACATTATGAGCAATGGCAGCATTTTCGCCAATAATGATTTCATCGTGTGCCCATATACGAACTTCTGGTCCCAGGTAAGAATACTGACCAATGCTAATTCTTGCATTTGGACGATAGATTATTAATCCCCCAAAACACAAAGACCCTCTTCCAACCATAATATTTTTTTGACTATGAAACCCACCGATACTGGATCCCAATTTAAAACTTACCCCATCACCAGAATCACAGCGGGACTTCATGTTGGCAGAATGTAAAGACTCAAGAATAGAAATGATTATGGTATTTATTTTTGAATAAACCCTCCAAAATATCTTACAAATTTTTTTAATCACCGCAGAACTCGCTTGAAAATTTTTTTTATCAAACCCCATGCTCCAACTCTTCCACCCCCAAGATGCACATAGAGAATCTCTTCATCATATGCCTTGTTGGGCACAAAAAACTCTGGGTGTTTTAATGGAAAATCCATTGCTTCAATTGGGCGCAATGGAGATGCTCCGCTCTTAGTGTGCGTGGCTCTTTCATCAAAACCTATATTAGATATTAATTGTTTGGTAGGGTGGCAACAGAGATAGCCCTCTTTTATCGAGCTATACATCCATATATAGTCCCAAATAGAATTATTATTTACTGCCGCCTTATCAAAACACTTACTAAGGTACCTAGCAAAATCAACACCACCTGCATCTCGAAGCAGATCAGTATCTCTAGCTATGGGCCAAGAAGCCATATTTGCATCAAAATTTGACCAAGCCCTACGCCAACTTGCCCATCCCCAAGCCTGAATAAATCTACTAAAAACATAATCAGCAGATTTTGGCGAGTCGGAGAGGCTCAGGTAATTACCCCCAATAACACCTACCCTATTGTCATATCGATATTTACTCAAAAGCTCTTGACAGAAAAAATAAAAATTTTCACTTGGAACTACGTCATCTTCAAGGATGATCCCCTCTTCAACCTGACTAAAAAACCAATTAATGGCTTTTACGGGTCCATTACGGCATCCAAGATTTTCTTTTTGATACAAACGATGAACTTTGCAAGGCCAATCAATTGCTGCCTCAATCGCGTCGCGAGTCAAGCGACATAATTCCTCCTCCCCGACCACCTGATTCCTAGGCCCGTCGCAGGCAAGATAAAGATTTGAAGGCTTAACTTGCCGCACTGAATTAATAACAGCAACTGCGGTATCAGCTCTCGAAAAAGCAATCAATAAGATTGGCGTATCAAATGCCATAAATTAGATTTAAGCCTTAGTTTTTAAGAAGAATATACTTTTCAATTGTAATTTAAATATTTCTGGTGCAAACAAAATATTAGTAAATACAGCTGAAATTGATTGGGCTATAAGACTTGCAAAAGCAGCGCCAATAGCGCCATAAATAGGAATTAATAAAAAATTTAGTCCGATATTAACTGCAGCACCTATGCAAGTTTTATAAATTACTAAAGCACTCTTCTTGCTGTTAATAATCCATAATGATTGAATGACACCCAAACCAATAGGTAAGTTAGTAAATATATGAACTGCTAATACATCAGAAGCGCTAATGTACTCTGAGCCATACATTCCACTAATTATAAATTCCGAGAAGAAAAAAACGATTAGACCGATTGGAAGCATACTCCACCAAATTACTGAAAAGAGACTGCATAGTAACTTTTTAAATGCCAAAGAATTATCGACACTTAGTCTTGCCGCTATGGGGCCGGCTGCAATCACTAAAATAATTGGTATTGCATTAAATACTGACGAAAGCCCTACAGCCGCGCTATATAATCCGAGCTCAGCATTACCAGCAAGAGCCCTTATCATGACCTGATCAATGCGCATATACACCAATATGGAGATTGAAGACAGCAAATATGGCCAAGATTCTTTCAAAAGTGATATTGCGGTCTGCCGATCAAAAATCCAGTTTATCTTTTTAACTACCTTCTTGTATGTGGCAAGCAGAATACCTGACGAAACTAAAATCTCAATAAAACTCACGAATGCAAAATAAACCAAGCTGTACTCATTAATAACTATTAAAACCTTAAGAGCATTTGCTATTAAATAAGCAATTCCCCTCGAAAAAATCGTTCTTTTGCTCTGTGACTGACTTTGAAACCATAAATCAATTACGTCAGCTGATTGAAACATCAGGCCTAAAGCGATAATGATTATTACGCTGATTAATTCAGAACTTGTTTCAATGGTCGTAATTACAAATACCGAGATGCCAAAGAGAGTAATCCCAGCAATAAATCGCAAACAAAAAGCTGTTCCTAGAATTTTGCTAGCCGATTGATTTTTTGTGGAAAGCTCTCTAACTACTATTCCATCAAACCCAAGGGTAGCAACTGCGCTAAAAAAAGAGCAAAAAACCAGAGCATACGAAAGCAGTCCAAAATCTGCTGGGCCTAAATACCTTGCAACCCATGCACCAACTACCACGCCAATGAGTAAACGAAGAAACTTGTCTGCAGATAGCCAAACAATATTTTCAAAAAAAAGTTGCCCATTGGAAGAAAATAAATTTTCTTTTACTAGCGCAAGTATTGAAAAGTATTTATTCCTCATCTAAGACTTTTATGTGCCTTACTAACTAAAAAATAACAATATTTGAAATATAAAAACCAAGCCCTCGAGAATCTTCATTAATACCAAGATTGCGAGGCGTAAAGCAATTTGATGTCCTTATTCGAACTTTAACAGCAGCCGATGAAGGGGTTTGATTGCTTGGTATAGATAAATTAACTTTTAAAACCTCGCCATCTATTAAGTTATATTTTTTACTTACGGCAATCAAACCATCGGGTTGCAGTAGATCAATTCTAAGCTCAACATCACCGCTCTTGAATCGCGGTTTTGGCCTGAAGGCATTGAATTCAATACCTGATTTCATTTGAGGTATTTCTAATTCATATACCCCCGAAGTCCAACCATCATTAGTTAGCGGCCTAATCTTAAAGCAATCCACCCCAATCTCAAAAATCTTGGTATAGAAAGAGCGATAGATCTCATTCATGGTGGCAAGTCCGAGAAATAATGCGGCGACAGCAAACAGAATATTGCGTGCACCAGTCCTTTTAATGAGGACATTATTAGCGAGAGTTCGTGATTCATGCTTTGTCGCTATTAAATACATTAATCCTAAGAGAGTCGAACACAAGAGTAAATTCTCACGCACCAGGAAAGAATGTGAATAAATATTCCCCAATAAAAGAGCAAATATTCCTAGACTTGCTGGTAAAAGTAATTTTTTGTTTTGAATATATATAAACGGAAATGTAAATACCAATACAAAAGCAATCATTCCCAGAAGGCCAAGCTCGGAAAAAGTTTGCAAGAAGTAATTATGCGCATTTTCTCCACCGTTTAAGGCGAGAAAGTGAGATTTGCTAAATGCAATATCCGCTGAGAGATGATAGAAATTACCCTGCCCCACACCCATGAGCGGGAATGCTTTAATCATATTAAATGCCGCACTCCAAATCTCGAATCGAGATCCTGATGCGCCGCCTAACGCACTTAAGCTTGTGAAATCTTTATTTTTAATTAGTTGAATTGGCTCAGCCAACCAAGAAAATATTGGATATGTTGCAAACGTATCGCTATTCAAAATCACTGTAGTAATAAGACTTGAAAAAATAACTGCAATTGCTCCGCAGACATAATAAAACCACCTGCGATGTGCGTACCAAATATATATAAGCAAAACGGTCAAGCTCGCACAAATTGCAATCAATAGAGAAGCTCGTGATTTACTTATCAGCAATCCGATCCATGAGAAGCCAACAACTGCTAGCAATACAGTGCGCTCCAATCTTTCCCGGCAAGTCTGAAAATAAGCCCACAGACCAACGGCCCCTAAAAGCATATGCCCAGCAAAAGCATGTATATCTGGCTGGAAACCGATCGCAGCAAAACCAAGGCGATCCCTTCTAAAATCAAGCATAGATTCCGGCAGACCTAAGCTTGTAATGCTTTGCAAGACCCCCATCAAGAACGCAAGAAAAAGCCCTGCAACTAAAGGGCGAAATATCAACCGATTGGGATTTTCTACCCCCCTTAATACTGATAAAAGTAAAATTATTAATGCGCCTGCGCTGCCGTAGGATATCCAATCAGCGATTGGCATGTAATCATCGTGCCAACCGATAGGCCGAAAATGCATCAAATTAAATAAGAATCCAAAAGCAGAGGTTTCGGTTGCTGATTGGCGAATATTGCGAACGATTGCAAGGGCTGTAGAAATGGTAATTACAATCAGTAATAAGCCAATAGGCCATGGCAAAGTAAAGTCTCGAAGGCTAAATTGTCTCCGGATCAATAATTTACCAAAATAAGAAAGAAAAAACCCAGCAATCAAATCTAGACCAGCATTTGGAAGAACCAAAATCGAAATGCCTAAAAATGCTTCGATTTGCTTACTCATGCCAGCGCTAAGAGGCAATAAAATTAGCACCCCCGCGAAACCCTTTTGACTACTAATACCCGGCAATATAGCCAGTAATACCCCTACTATTAGTAAAATAGCATTGATTGTTAGTGTCCCATGGATCAAAAAATAGCCGTCATTGGCCAAAATGGATAGGCTGGCAATAATGGCAACTAACAGCCCAAACCAAGCAACCTCGGATTTAAGAAGCAATATCGACCAATTAAACAATCTGGCAATAGAGGTTGGCATAGAAGTACGTATTATGATTTAGTTACTTTTTGTAAGTTACAGGTGCACGTTAAACTTAGCCCATTTTATTGGGTTTAATAGGAAAATAGCGGTAAATTCCAACAGAATTTACTTTTTACTGATTTAGGCAAAAAATAAGCAACCCCTTGAAAATACTTCTTACTGGCGCCAACGGATTTACCGGCTTTCATTTTGCTAAAGCCGCTGATGCTGCTGGCCACACTATTCATGCACTCAAATCAGATATTACCGATGCCAAATCCCTTGAGGCTGAGGTTCTTAGAGCATCACCTGATCTGGTAGCCCATTTTGCTGGAATTAGCTTTGTTCCATCCAAGGATGAGGAGGCCTTTTACCGCGTACATGCATTAGGCACAAGCAATTTACTCAACGCCCTGCTTAAATTGGAAGCGAAGCCAAAAAAGATTTTACTTGCTAGTAGCGCTACTATTTATGGTAATAGTCTCCCCCCATTTTCACAAGAAACCCAAGCCCCGGCACCAATTGATCACTATGCGATGAGCAAAGTAGCGATGGAGGAAATGGCAAAAACATACTTTGATCGCCTCCCCATCATCATAGCTCGCCCATTTAACTATACTGGGGTTGGACAAAAAGATAATTTTCTAGTTCCGAAACTCATCCGACATTTTTCAAAAAAACTCTCGAAAATTGAGCTGGGAAATCTAGATGTCGAGAGAGAATTCAACGATGTTGAACTAATTTGTCAATCGTACTTGGGCCTTCTTAACTTTGGCCATTCTGGTGAAATTTACAATGTTTGTTCGGGCAACGCAAGATCGCTAAAGCAGGTAGTTGATTGCTTGATCAAAACTACAGGCCATCAAATTCATATTAATGTAAATCCTGATTTTGTTCGCCCGAATGAAGTTCGTCGCATGTGTGGCGACCCCAAAAAAATCTACACGCTTTTTGAGCAACATCATGTTAAGTTAAACACCCCTTCACTCGAAGAAACGCTTACTCGCATGCTAGCGGGGACAAAACAGTAAATATGTCTTGCAGCCCAAAGGTGGCATTTGGATGCACCATATTAGATAAAGGACTATCGGGAACAGGAATTGATGGTATTGGTCACTACTGCCAAGAGCTGCTGGGTGAGCTCTCCAAAAGATCTGACCTTCAAGTTGCCCCCTTTTCCTTTGGCATAGAGCACAGCAATGTTGGTGCCAAAACTCTCCCCGCTTATCCTAGCCACCTAGCTAGGAATCTCCTCAAGCTAGAAAGCGGCGTCTCGGAAACTAGGCAGTTTTTTAACAATGCTGACATCATCCATTCGACGGACCAGCTAATTCCGCTTGTCGCCAATAAACCACTCATCGCCACCGTAATGGATACCATCCCATTAAGTAACCCCGAGTTTATTCGGGCGTCATCGCGCTACTTGAAGACCGCACTTTGGAAAAACCTAACAAAGCGAGCCGATCACATTATTACGATTTCAGAATTTTCAAAAGATGAGATCGCAAATTTTATGTCATACCCAGAGGAGAAAATTACATCCATCCCTCTGGGCGTAGATCTGCGTTACTTTGAAAAGCTTACAAAAGAACAGATTCAGAGTGTTTTGAATCAACTCGCAATTGATAGATCTTTTTTTCTCTTTATAGGCTCAATACAGCCCAGGAAAAATCTTGTACGACTATTGCAAGCCCATGCATCCCTTCCAAAAAACTATGCTCGCGAGTTTCCACTGGTTATTGCTGGAAAAATTGCCTGGGATGATGGCGAGACTGTAAAGGCTATTCAAGCAGCTGTTACAGATAAGCGGTGTTTATGGCTTAACTACGTTAGTGATATTGAAAAGCGCGCACTTTTACAGGCTACTCAAGGGCTCATCTTTGCAAGTCTATACGAAGGCTTTGGCCTCCCCATTCTAGAAGCATTCGCATCTGGCGCACCGGTTATCACCTCAAATTGCACATCTATGCCAGAGGTAGCGCAAGATGCAGGAATTCTTGTAGACCCCTATAAGTTGGATAGCATTCAAGCTGCATTACTACGCCTAATTGAAGACGGCTCGCTTAAACAATCCCTAGCATCAAAAGGGAGGGGAGTATCAAAGCAGTTTAACTGGTCAAAGACAGCAGCATCAACAGCAGAAATTTATTCATTATTCGCATAACCAGTCACTCAATAATTTCCCATAGAATGACAACCCTATGACCAATCAAACAAATAACTTTCATAAAGATGCGTTCTACTCAGGTGGATTCTGGATCCTGTTTCTAATCTATTGCATCTATCAGGTCATTGTTTTTGCAAACTGGATTACGATCGTCCCCGATGAGCGATTGTTTATGAGTGGCGCGCAAAATTTTTCTTTTTTTAGCAGAACTGCACCCCCGTACCAGTATGGAAGTTTATTTTGGATACTACTAAGCATCCTCAAAAGTCAGCTTCTGATCAGAATATTCTTCTTGGCAATGTTCCTAGCTATTCCGATATTAATCACATCGCTATACAAAAAGCCGCTTACCAAACTAATTTGCTTACTTTTTTATTTATCCACTCCATATGCCTTCTGGACGGGGAAGTTAATTAGTCCAGAAATTTTGATGCTTTTTCTCGGCACGCTTGGATTGTATTTTTTTTCAAGCAGAATGTACCTTTCAGCATTTTTTGTCGGTTTAGCCGTAGGTATTAAATTAACTGGACTGCCATTTGTTATTTTTTTACTTTCATTAGCTATCTTTAGAAAAGCGTCAGTTAAAACTCTTCTTATGGCATCAGCCGCCTGTTTAATTGGATTTTTGCTGGCCAACCCCATAAATGCAGATTTGTATATTGCAGAAATTATTCAGTCGCAATTAAATTCAAATATTGCACTTTCATTTGATAAAAACCGTTTTCAGGACATGCTTTTTACGGAGAAGTGGTCTTGGGATAATGTACTTACCAACTCGTTCTCACAAATGGTTTGTAGTCCCTACATATTAATCGGCCTGATTATTGCCGTAGGCCTTAACTCTATCTTGCTGGCAACTGCTGTTGCCCTATTTTCGATCTCGAGCTTTTATATGGTGTATACCGGCCAAGGTCTATACGCTTGGTATTTTTTTCCCTTCATTCCAGTCTTAATGTTTTCTCTTAAAAGCCTCGAAATTGATGGGGAACCAACATCTCTCCATATCAAAATGAGCCAGATAAAACTCTGGCTAAGCCCCGTGCTTGTACTTGCTCTTATTGTCATTAACCTCTATCAAACAATACCCTATAGTATTTTTCAAGCAAACGAGAAATTTCAACATATTTCCAGCAGAAAAAGCTACCCGACAGATTGTGTTGGTAAAGCCATCTGGTCTTACAATCCAACAAATCTTATAAATAAAAGTGAGTTCGAGGCAAAGCTTCCTCCCATACCTCGAGACACAATACTGTATGGTGCAGCCGGATCAAATATTGGGGAATCAGGAGAACGTTCAATGGTTCTAATTGGCGCTAGATTCATTGCAAACCCATATCACCTTCAGACTATGCTTAAGTCAGGGCAATCACTTATAAAATTTGCCATTTGCGACGATATATATATATTTGTAAGTAAGTGAATAATCTTCATAGAGATCAAGCTCAGCGCCGACTGAATAGCTCTTGGGATTTTGTCGCTCCCTTGATGATGGGCTGCATTGCCTTTTTGTTGGTTGTGGACTGGCGCGCACTCGATCCGCAAAATACTGCATGGCTTATGTCTGGAGACCCCTTGCAGCATTTTCTTGGGTGGCAATTCTTTAGGGATTCATCTTGGAGCCTACCATTAGGCTTAAATCCTAAAAATGGGTTGGAGCTTAGCTCCTCAATCGTCTATTCAGACTCAATTCCGCTTATTGCGATGACATTAAAAGTATTTAATCCGCTCTTGCCACAAATATTTCAATATTTTGGAATGTGGCTTTTAGCCTGCTTTGCTCTTCAAGCATTTTTTGCATGGAAGCTGGTATCAATAGCCTCAGAAAATATTCTCATTAAAGCTTTGGGAGCCGGCATATTTGTCTTTTCTTTACCAATGCTCTCGCGCCTGAATGAACAAACTGCCCACTATGC
>Ga0164293_10000059_pt1 | contig 68806 bp, 32 predicted proteins | sample GEODES118metaG_FD_111487 | JGI IMG/M metagenome (GOLD analysis project Ga0164293, IMG submission 111487) | Eutrophic lake water microbial communities from Lake Mendota, Wisconsin, USA - GEODES118 metaG | ecosystem: Environmental > Aquatic > Freshwater > Lake | place: USA: Lake Mendota...
GCAGCAACAGCAATTACTTCATCGTATCTAGCTGGATAATTAACTGCATGAGAATCATTTCCAGCTGCTGCAACTACAACAATACCCTTTGACACCGCTTCTTTGATCAAATCATGAATAAATGATGGAGGCTCAGATGGAGCTCCCAAGGACATATTAATAATGTCTACGTTTAAGTCAATTGCTTTTCTCAAGCCTGCTGCTATAGTGTCATAGCTTCCACCGCCACTATTATCAAGAACTCTAATAGCATAACATTTTGCTTTGGGAGCCACGCCAACTACGCCAAAATCATTATCAGAACCAGCAATAATTCCAGCTACGTGAACACCATGTCCACTGCCTTGATCATTAACACTTGCGTCAGCAGAGCAGTTTACAGCTTCTTCTAATTTCCAAGCCTCAACCAAGTCAGGATGTTCTGAGAAACCTGTATCTAGAATTGCTACTTTTATACCTTCACCCTGCTTTGAAACTTGCCAAACATCTTGAATGTTTGCTAGAGACATACCCCAGTTTTGGGTTTGAGACAGTGCTGCAAACGGAACCGATACAACTTTTAAGTCTTCTTCAGGAATAAATTGAATTTTGTCTTGCATTTTGTTCACCTCGATACAAGTATATTATTCTTTATATAATTTTCCCAATTCCTTTACACAATGTAAAGAACTTGACTTTCTATTGGTGTTCCGTAAGTTGTTCCATCATAAGGTTTGACTATGAAAGATATTGCCATATTTCTTAAAACGACAGCTGGATTAAGCAAACTACCTTCAGAAATTTTATTTGAAACACCATTTGTCCATTCAAACCATTCAATAGTAGAAAGATCAGAACTTCCATTGAAATTATAATATGCTTGCAATGAACTATTTGCTGATATTTTATTGTCAATAATGGTATTCAAGGATTTAATTTGAACGTCGTACACATAAGGAGCAGATAAAGATCTAATTACAATTGGTTCAGAAGTATACATGATTCCATAATCAAAATTGTCATTTGGCTCTAATGTCACATAAACGATATCATTAATCTTAAAATAATCATTAGCTGCATTCAAATCTGATTTTCTTTGAACCAATCTATCTCTGTAGTTTGGTGAAGAGTCCAATTCTATGGTTGTCGTCCCTCCACCTGAAACTCTAGTTCTGTACCATCTTGTTTTTGGCTTGTATTGCTTGTTGTCAGATAAATAATTGTAATCAACGTAAATTCTTGATGAACTAGCAATTTGGGTAGAAGATCCGACAGAAGCAAATGAAACATCTGATTTCAATGCCAAACTTTCAGCCTTTAAGGATGGAATGTTTGTATTTAAGTAATGAGAGTAAACATTTGAATTAGGCACTGAATTTTGTGTGAATTCAAAGTTGTAAGTACTTGATGCTGTTGAAGCATATGTCTCAACTTTAAGTCCTAATCTATAATCAGAACTTTGCAAGATAAATACAGTAATAATATCGCTAGAAGATTTATTAGTGTCAAATATTATTTTTCCATCATAACGATCTAATTTATATCCGCCACGAACTATTTCATTGTTGATTAAAACTACAATTTTACTATCTTCAGGCCATCTTCCATTTATAGCAAAATAGTTCTTATAGTCGGTAGAAACAGTGCCTTCTCCAAAAGCCTCATATCTTGTTCCTATTCTGCTTATAGAAACTTGAACAAGATTACCAGACAATACTTCTTGTCTGAATGTTATTGTTCCATTTACATTGTCGATTGTGTAAAGATTTGAGGTAAGAAGTGAAGAGTTTAAATAGACTTCAACTGTATCTGTCAACGACCAAGTAAATCTTTCATTATTGTTATAGACAAAATATGTAAAATTGTTATTTACTGACTTGATGCAAGTAAGTTTTTCAAAAGAAGCTACATTTGTATATTTATAAGATCTTTGTCTAGAAGAAATTATCCCATTATTATTTTTAATAAGTTCTTCATAATCATTCCAGTTTGTACTATTACCCTTACAAATACCCCAAGTCAATTTTGCTTTATCGGTGTCAGAATAATCAGTTGAAAGAATGTATTCAAAGATATCATCAGTTGAAGTAAGAGCAGTTGTAAAGAAATAGTTTACAGCTGGAGAAACTTCTATGTAATACAGTTGGCTGACATACGGAGAAACAGGAAGGCTTGTAACATTATTCCATCCTTCAGTCATATCAATTTGGAAATTTAAGTTTGTAATTTCTTTATTGAGAGTAGATGTTGAAGTAAGAGTAATCCAATCACTATAGTTCTTTTTATCAGAAGAATACTTGTATTTGACTGTGCAGGCACTATCTACACTCTGACCTGTAGAAACCGTGTACGCAGTAGTAATTGACTTAATAAATTTAGGAGTGTCAAATTCTACTTCTTTCTTCCAATAGCCAGCAAATAATGAATTAACTCCGCCGTGCAATAAAGAAGTAGTTATTCCAGCCCAGTATGAAGAACTAGCATCAAAATAAAGACCACTTGTATTTTGAACTAATTGTCTTAAGTTTCCAGAGTTTATCTTATCATCAACACCAAAAGCAACTAATTTCGTACCTTGATTTCCCCAGCTATAATTTATATTGTTTTCTAAACTTAAAATAGATACTGCATTATCGTTGTCAGCATCAGAAACAACGAATGTCAATGGAATATATAAACTGGCTAATCTTTCCATCATATACTTTGAAACCGTAGTATTTGCTGGAATTGTGTCTGCTAACCCATTCCAATCTTGTCTCAAATATACAACAACTGAATCTGTGCTACCAATTGATGAAGTGAAAGATACTTTGCCTGTTGATGGTATTACAGTAAATCCTGAACCCAAAGTAGTTCCATTTTTGACAACTTCAGCATATGGATAGTCTGTTGTATTCCAAGTGAAAGTATTAGTTCCATCAGTAGAAAATGTAAGAGTTGATCCTGTAGAGCTTCCTGTTTTTGGAACTAGATTTAACTGCTTGTTGCTTTCATTCTTATATCTTGTCTTGAGCAAATCAAGTCTTATCAAATTTTCATCTGACAAGTAATCCTTGTAAGTTGAAATCAAAGATGTGTCTGCAATACCTGAAATTGCTGCTGGTTGCTGTCCAATTAGAGCGTACTCAAGGCAGTCATACAAGTTGCTATTATCGCCATCATATTTCAATGATCCAATGATAGAAGTGATTGCGATTCCAGAGTTTGTAAACCCGCTTCCTGTCTCGTGCTTTATGCTAGTGCCAAATGTCCAAAGATCTGCAAAAGAAAATTGAGCATAGTATTGTTGATTAGTTCTAGTAAAAATATTTGTAATCAGATTGTTGAAATCGTTTGAGAATCCTGATGACATCTTCATAGAAGCAGAATTATCAAAAACGTTTGATATTACAAATTTAGGCTTTAGATATAAGTAGCCATCATCACTAGAAATAACACCTTTGCTTTTTCCACTATCCCAATTAACTTCAGTGTTATTGTAATTACCAATAGGAACAATAGTTTCTATTGGAGCATAAGCATTGTCATAATGTGCTTGAAAGAAGAAGTCATAACTTGTACTAATTCCTGTCCAAGTTATAGCATTTGCACTAGTATATCCATATCCAGAATAAGGATTACTTGTAGATGCTTTTTTCCACTTAAAGATTGGAATAGAACTTGCTGTTTCTTTAATAACAAGGGCTAAAGTTGTTGATCCTGTTCCTGGTATATCTAATGCACTAATAAGATTGAAACTTGTAAATCCACCAACATTTACACTTGAAGATGTGATAGGACTTGAAGCAGCTAATTGAGTTTGTGGCCTTATATTGGCGTCAACAGAGTAAACATAAGCAGTAAGAGTTGTATTTGCAAGACTGTCATTATATGAAGAATTTGCAATGTTGTCTTGTTCTCTAATTGACAGGAATGCAGATACTTTTGAAATTGTGCTTGCAGTTGAAGATGTAGTAAATGTCTGCGCTAAATATCCGACTGAAGAACTATCATTATTTATAAATCTGATGTCATTTGAAGGCTTGGATGCAAATAGTACTGGACTATATCCTTCACTTGTATTTTCACCAGTTCTATACCAGCAATCACCATCATCAAGTGTGTACCAAATTCCATTATTACTACAAGCAACTAAAACATTTTGAGTGATGCTGTCAAATGTAGAAGAAAAGACTTGAAGATCATAAACACAAGTTGGAAGTGTACCAATGTAGTCTGATCTTTCAAAAGAATTTCCCTCATCAAAAGATCTGTAAACTCCATCATTTGTTCCGATGTAAATTTTAGATTTGCCAGGAGTAGATCCAATAGCGGCTTCAGTGTCAATTGCATAAGAGAAACAATGTAGTCCTCTCAAATATCTGCTCTCAACAATGAAGTCAGAAGAATTTAAATCATCTGGATAAGAATATTTCCAATTTCTTACTTTTAAAATACCATCATTAGTAAGAATAAATAATGGATTTGCATATTCTGATTTCTTTGTAAGTGAAGGAACGCTATATGCTTGAAAAGATTTATAGAATTTGTTTACGCCTTCAGGATTTCCAGCATTGAACATTTTTCTCGGAACAAGGAATGAAGAGAATGTTGAATATTGTGTGCTATTTGTCATAACATAATATCCATCGTCTCCTGCTGCGTGTAAACTTTCAAATTCAGATACAGTTCCAGCACTATTCTTTGTATACGTACCTTTGAAAAGTCCATTTACATTATTCGAAGTAAGTTTTAGGAAGTCAGATAGGAAAGTAGTAGAACCAAGCTTAATACTTAATCCATCACTAGTTGCAAATGCTTCAAATAAAGAACCATTCCAGAAACCAGTGAGATATGCATTTTGTCTTGCTGATGAAGTTTGTTTTTGCCAAGTTGTGTCAAACTTCCAAAGCCCATTAGAAGCGCCAACAATTATTTCAAGATTCGGATTATATGAAATATAACTGGTATCAAAAGCACTGTCTAATGTGCTTTCAAGCTCCCAATATCCAGTATATTTCCAAACACCCTTTTCAGTAATTATTCTTGTACCTGTGCCATCTTTTGTCAAACCAATAATTCCCTTGACTTGGATTGGATCACTTTCAAAATCATTTACTGTTGGAATTAATTCTGTTCTGTTTTTGAATGATGAATTTAAACTATCAAAACTAGCATTACTTGAGAAATTATTAATTAATAAAGTGTTCTTAAGTCCTCTTGTATCTGTTTGTGATATAAATGGCGCAGTAAAGTCAAATATAGTTGAATTTATTGATTTGATTTTTCTTGCTAACTCTTGAATATTGGAATTATTTTCAGATGCCAAGTTGTATGTCTGATTTGAAATTGCAAGATAAAGATCATCTTCCAATCCAGAAACAATCTCATTTTTAATACCATATACTTCTGTACCAACATCAAATGTAGTAGTGCTTGTAAGTCTTGCTACAGATAATGAGATTTCTGAAGGAAAAGAAGTATTATCAATTGATTTTATTATGGCAATTTCATAATTATTGCCATTCTTCAATTCTATCAGAGAATAATTTTCTATATCTTGATTGACATATATTTTAGTGTCTGTATTTGAGTTTGCTCTAGCTAGTAATGCAATAGGTTTTTTTGTTTTATATAGTGGAACAAATGTTGAAGAATGAGGTTTTGTTCCAGCATCCGATATTGTTGGAAAATCATGAACTACAGACAATTTTACATTATCAATATCTTTTTTAAGTACTGATTGGGTAAATGTTATTTTGCCTTCAGACGCATTGGAATAAAATGGAATTGTACTTGGTTCATTGTTGATATAAGTAATTATTCTTGTGCTATCAGTTTGTGTATTATTCCAAGGATTTGTTGTGAAAGTATTGAAACTTCTTTCATAGAATAGCTGATTACCAGGCACATATGAAGTTCCAATTGATACCATTTGATAAGGATAATTTAAGGAAAAGCTAGTTATTTGATTATATTCTTTATCAAAAACTGCAAACTCTGTATCATTTTCGCTAAATGTATCATTGGCTCTTTTCCATCGATAATCAAGAGAAAGAGTGTTTGAAATATTTACATCTTGCCAAAGAAGTTCTGTGCTAATGAAAATGCCGTTGTTTGTTCCAGCATATAATTTTCCATAATTTGAAGTATCATCATAACTATAAAGAGCATTTACTGATCCTTGGAAGACAGGTTCCCAAAATAATTCAGTATATGCTGTTGTAGATCCAAAAGATGTTTCTTGTAGTCTTGCAATTCCATTTGAATGACCAACTAAATAATCAGTTGGAAATGTAGTTGAATTTCTTTGAACTACGCAATTAATGATATTACTAGAACCAGCCCCAGTAGGAGTTGAATTTTGATATATCTTAAGTCTCTGAACTTCCCATACAACATCAGAAGTTCCAAAATTAAACGCATCTTCAACTACAAGGTGCCAAGAGCTATCAGCATTAATTGTTCCGCTTAAGACGTAAACAGTTTTCCAATTGATGAATTCAGCGTTGACATCTAATTCAGTTGATCTTGTCCAACTTCCAGCAGATGCAACATAAATTCCATTCTCTGATTTAGTTGTTTGGTTCTTAACTAAAACAATATTACCAGCACTTACAGATACACCATCAATTATTTGTGTTCCTGTTAGTGAGATATCCCCAGTAGTAGCACATAAAGCATTACTAAAAGAAGTAGTAGGTTGCGAGAATGGAAGAGACCAATACTTACCTGTAGCATCTTCAATATACTTTGCAGTGTGAGTTATAAATGCTTGATAATCATTCCACCAGATAATATTATTTTTGTAAGTGCCATCTTGAATCCAATAAATTCCCTTTACTGGCTCGTCAAATATTTGTAATAATTGGCTAAAGTCTCCGTAGTAAAGTCCTTTAGTGCTTGTACCTATTGCTCCAATGTATAACGCTCTTTGAATAGTGACATCATCTTCAGCATTTTCAACAAAAGTAGTTTTTTGAACAGATATTTCTTCAATTCCAGAAAGATTATAGATATTAGTTATTGCAGTACCTGAGCTATTATAAAAACTTGAAATTTCACTCCAATTCCAATTTTGATAAGCTGTATTGTCTGGAATGATACTGTAATAAACTTTATCGTTTGTCAAACCATATTGATAAGTTTGATAAGATCCGTCTGCAGTTTTATCAGAAGAAATCTTAAAAGCACTTATGGTTTTTGCTATTCCGCTTTCTGTTATAGGAAGTTTTAATTCAGACCATACATCCTCAGTATCTTTATAATAAACTTTCCCTAAAGTTGTTGATGCATAAACTTTCTTAAAATAATTTTCATTTGTCGGATAAATTATATTGTCTTGTAGTGATAATATTTTTCCAAAATCATTTTGCCAGTTTGTAGTTTGTGCTGTGTTGCTATTGATATTAAATTGAAACAAACCCCTAGAAGAAGCAACATAAATTAAATTTAAACTAGAAAAAATATTTGCACTTTTATAGAAGAAGCATAAACTATCATTGTATTGAATGGACGAATTTGTATTCTGAGGATATAAGTATGATTTTCCGATACCTGTTACTAAGAATTTATCAGGAACGAAAGTCAAAGTTTCTTTATATCTATTCTCGCTAAAATGGTTTATTCTTAAGTTATTGAGTGATATTTTACCAGTTGATATACTGTCTGCAGATAAACTATTGATAAAATCATTTGAAAGTGAATTTCTAATTTCTTCTTTGCGAGAGATAATAATTACTCTTAAATCTGAAAATGTGAAGTTATCATAGTTAGGTATTGAACTCTTGAGGAGTATTGTTCCAGAATACGGATTGATTTCATAATTTACTGGTTCAATAAGATTTTCTGACAAATAAACTTTTGCATCATTATATTGAAAATCTGTCCAAGAAAAATAATTGTACTTATCTGTAGTAACTCCAAGAGCGTCAGTAAATTGATAAATCGTGCCATCTGTCAAACTTATATAACTTTCAAAGACTAATGAACTTGAAAGCAAAGCTTGATTGACATCTATAGCAAAAAGAGTTTTGTCAGTAGAATATGGCAAATATACTTCTATTTTAGAAGTTGCCTTTATATTTTGATATAAATATAATTTATTTGTTTCACTTATTGAATAATCTGAAGTAGAAAGTATAGTTCCATCGAGTTTTACAACAGGAGTGCCGTATCTTGTCAAAGATTCGTTAAAAATTGATCCATCAGACTTCTTGAGTACAAAAATATTGGTATTGTCATAAGAAAGACTTCCATCATTATTTGATGCAAACAAGACTAGATAATTTCCTAAATCTATTTTGGAAGCTGAATTAATTTCTCCCAAATGTTTGTGTTTGAGGTATGAAAGTTGAAGTTGTCTTTGAAATTCTCCTGAAGATTCATTTATTTGATTTCTTCTTTCTTCATATATTATTTCTGAAATAACATTATAATCAGTATATGTTGGGTCTGCTTTATAAATTACAGTTGCAAGATAGACTGCATTCGAATATGTGTTGTATTTAGCATCAGGAATTAATGGGCAAGTAATATTACATACTTCATCAGATAAAGTAGATATTCCAGACTCAGCCCAGACATAAAAAATATTACCAATTGTTTGCCTAAAGTAATATGGTTTTTCTGTCTTTGCTGCATATTTATCAATGATGCCATCGCCTGTGCTAACTTTTATGCACTGTTTGAAAGCATTTTCAAAATATAAATTACTTGTATCTAATGTAAAGTTTGACGATGCAACACTGCCAATCCATAAAGTTTTTTGATTTACTGTGCCTGAACTTACATAAACAACAAAGTTATCAGAATAATCTGAAGAAGAATTAAGTAAAGAATGTCTAGTCCATGAGCCAGAGGCGACAGTATAAACGCCATTTTGAGAAGATGTGGATTGATTTTTCACTAATACCAAATCACCAACTACTACAGAAATACCATCTATTGTTTGAGTATTGGATAAAGTAATATTTGTAGTTGTAGCTGCTAAACAAGTTATAGAAAAATTAAGATTCAATAAAGCAAGTTTTTGACCATATTCGCTTGATGCACTAGAATTGTATCCATCAAGAAGCAAAATTTGATCAGCTCTACTATCTTCTAACTTTGTTACATTCCACCCATTGATGATTCCAGGCCCAAAGAAAGAGTATATGCCTGAAAAATTGGTTTCAGCTGTAAGCATATTTTCATAGTCATAACCTGGATACCAAATATCGCCAAACGATGAATATAAAAACTTGTAAATTGATGTACGATTAGCCATATTGTCTATAAACTTGGATTGAATTTGATGCTAGCATCTCCTATATCAAGTTGTACGGCAAAATCATAGACCATAGATGGAGTTGTTCCTACACTTGTAAGAAAAATTCCAAATCTAATTTTGCTTGATGCTTCTGATAATTCGAATGTTTGATTAGGCGAAATTACTGTGTAGTTAGCAAAATTAAATGTTTCATTAGTGTCATCAGAAGTTGTGTATCCGTACACGATGCTACCATTGTTTTTTAATTCGTTAGAGGATAATAATCCTCTTTTAATCATTGGAGCATCAGTGTCATAATTAGATGTATCAAACATTCTTGTGAAGAAATAGCTGCCTGTTGATGAAGTGTAAGAAATAGTCAAAGACAGCAATTCTGGAGTGACATTTGGAGTAGCAGTTATCAACTCTACTTTGTATTGCAACCATTTTCCTGAATATGCAGATAAATCTACTGACAGTGATTGTGTAGTTGTTTGTGCAAGACTGTCATTGATTGTGGACAATGACTGAGGATCTCCGTATGATGCAGCAATACATTCTGCTCTTGTATTGCCAGTTTTTACATAAATATTAACTTGTGTGCCGTTATCTAATGAAGAATCTGGGCTTGATGGATATTTATTTAAAATTAAGGCAACAATCTGTGTCCACGTAATAAGTGTTGGAACATAAATTGGCTGAACTTCATAAATTCCATACTCTCTGATTTTACGGTCAGGAGCGTAAACTGGGTAAGTTCTTGAAGGGGGAACATAAATCCCCTTCCTAGATAGCGAGTTGTCAGCATTCTTTTGAATTTGATAGATAACGCCTGAATTATTAGTCGTAGATAAATTCTGGTTATTAGAATTAGTATTTGTCGTTGTTGTGGGTGTAGTATTTGCATTTGTTTGACCCTGTGTTGGATTATTATTCTGGTTGTTCTGAGTATTTCCAGTCACAGGATTGATTGTTGTATTTGAATTTGAGACAATAGTAGTGTTGGTGTATTGAATAAATGAACTTGTGTTATTTGCTGTATTTGCCACCTGTATCATTCTGTCACTTACTAATGGAAATCCAGAAGCATGAGCTGGAAGAGCTACGCCTTGAATGTTGCCTGCTTCATCCTTGAATCTAGCATAAATATATCTACTGTTGTTTTCATATGGAGTTGTAGTAAATTCATAAACACTACCATCCATTCCAGCACCGTAGAATGTATTTCCAATTGCAGTGACAGATTTTATTTTACTTGAGCCGTAGAATTGCGAAGATGGAATTGCTTCAAATGTTTCTCCAGCTGCTTTTTGCCACAATAATTTAAAAGTAGTTCCAGACCCAACATTATTAGTAGTTTGAAGCTTTATCTTGAGTAAATCGCCTTCTGTTGTATTAAAAGCGTTTGTTGAATAAAGAGTCGTTAAATTTGTAGATTGATTATAATTACTTATTTGTAGAGTATCATTAACAAATAAATTATACCCAACACTACTATCAATTCTAAATGATAATGCGCCATCTTTTGAAGCTAACACTGCCCCTTCAAATGAAACAGAACTATTTGTAAAACCTGTTGGAGGGATAAATGAACTTCCAATAGCTCCTGTGTAATTTATTGCTTGAGTTTGACCTCTATATGCAACAAAATTGTAGCTTTCAATGTCTCCTAAATCTGTCCAAGTAATACCAGATCCAGTGTAAGATCTCCAAGTAGAGTTTAGTTGATTTGTATCATAAGAATATGAAACTATTTTTTTAAAACCATTTATTGACTTAAAATATCCATAAGTTCCATTATCAGCGCTAATAAAAATATAGTTGCCATTTGGGTCATCATAAATATAATGAATATGGTCAGCATAAGTGTCATAAAGTTTAGACCAAGAATTAGCTGTTGCATTTGTAAACGATAGCTCCCAAATTTGGCCTCCTCTAAATCCTGCTACAACTGAATTTCTTGTAATTGATTTTGCAAGATACTCAACATTGTCAAAGTTTGAGGATAATGTTTGTACCCATTCAGAATTGTAATATTTATAAACTGCAGACGCTGCACTTCCATAATCTCCACCAACACCTACATACAAAGTGAAATCTTTAGCCGTTAATGCAGATACTTGGTCATATGAAAATGTCTTGATTTCTGTTATGGATTTACCATTGTACTGATAAACTGAGCATATACTTGTAGAGCCTTTAGTTGATCCAAGGAATAAATTATTTCCCAATGATGTTATAGAAACAATAGGCTTTAGTAATTTATAATTGGTTGTTGACAAAGGATCTTTGGCATTTAATACACTCCAAAACTCTCCATTAAAAGATGTGAAAACAAGTCCATAGTTTGTTCCAGCGTAAGCTCTTCCATTGTAAACATGAATACAAGTAATTTGATATTTTTCGTTTACAAGTGATTCATTGAGAATTTCATATATAGCACCGTCTTTATAAACGAACATTTTGTGATTTGCTGCAATAAGAACTTTGTCATTGAATGTTGCAACTGCTGTAATTTCAGAAGAAGCATTTCCTGTTTTTTTGGACCACAAATATGCTGCATTAGTAAGATCAATATTTGTAAAGGTAGTTTCACCAGCAGAAAAATCTATGAATCCTTTTGCATCTGCATTTGGAAAAGATGTTGCATCTCTAAAATCTGAGAATCTTGATATTTGTGCTGATACTACATCTGAAAATTGATCATAAGCAGCAATAGTTATGTCCCCACGTTGATCAATCGTAAAATAATCTCCCTGATATGCAATACGGGCAGCATACAAAGAAAGTGGTGTTGTAAAAGTAAAGTTTAAATAATCTGTTGTTTCTGAATCTGCAATATTTTCAACAATATCTTCCCAGTCAGATGTTTTGGTTTTTTTTACTTGCAGGATATAAGTCTTGGTATTCTTAGCAGTTGCACCAACAATTAAATTTGTAACAGTTGGATAAATATTGTTTGTAGAGTTAGTTAGATCTTCATAAACTGGATCAAACTTTTTATAGATGTAATTTGATTGATCATTGCCAATAACTTCAAATTTTGAAAGATCAGAACTTCCGCCATAAACAGATACCTCTTTAAGTGGAATTTCAAATAAATCAAGTAAATAATCTTTAGAAGACAATTCCGCTGATGCTGTATTGAATGCTGTAATTTTATAATATGGTGAAGTATTTGCTATTCTAATCCAAGTTGTATTTGTAGAGTCATAATATGCAAATTCAGAAGATGTATTTGTGAAATTAGCAATATCTATAGTAGCCTGCCCAACAACGGCTATAGGTAAGTTGTCTAATGTTATATGAATCCAGTAAGTTGTATCTGCTGTTAAAGTAATTCCAGTATTTGTAAAGGAATATGAATCAAAAGAAGTAGTCAAATCATCAAATTGTATTGATGAAAAACTGCCAAGCGATGCAGAAGGAGCATCATTTGTGGAATCATGAGTATATAAAGCAACATTAATTCTGTCGCCAAGATTTACAATGCTTCCAGTTTTTTTGAGTTTCAAAAATATTGTTGAAATATTTTGTGCTTTATCGGAAACAATCTTAAATGCATTTATAGTTTTAGAAAATGAATAAGATGTAGTTGTGTCAGTGTATTCGGTAGTTATAGAAGAATATCCAGTGCCAGAAAAATAATGCACTTTAATTCCTGGATCTACATCATTTGACTTTCTGTTAAGTATTAATATGCCTTTTGGTGGGACAGTATCATAAATTACGCTTGCATTGGGATAAAATTCGGATTTAACAAATACATCCGTAGTTTCATCTTCAATTTCATAACCTATCGAAGTACCATTGTTGAGAGCTTCGTTCCAATACTTTGGATCGAAAAATCCGTTATTATCATACCCCATAATTTGATATTATAAGCGGTTCAAAATTTGCAACATAATTACTTGAGCTATCTCGTAATGCTGCAGCTCCGCCATCCCCACTATAACCAACTTTGACTATACTGTTATAATCAATTTTATTGTAAAGAGATAATTTTACATCTGTGGCAAATGTAACTCCCAAACCAACTGCTGATTTTATAGGAGTGAATTGACCATTGATAGACACAAAAAATGTTTCGATGCCTGTTGAAGGAAGCATAGGTCTAGATCTATTTTCTGTAAATTTTAAATAAATATCTTGCCCATCTTTATCTATATAACTATTTGATCTATCTAAAGTTGGAGCAGTTGTGTCAGTTAAATTATTGACTGCTATGATAGGACTAGAAAGTGTTGCAACTTTATTGGCATTTGAAGTTCTATCAGTTATAAAATTAGATACAGGCTGGTTATAACTTACAGACACAATATCTTCAGGGCCAAAATATGAAGACATTATCAGCGAATAAAGAGTTGTTGCAATCCCAGCATACAATAAAGCAGTTGCACCAACACTAGATATAGTTTTTGCTACACTAGAGTACGAAACTCCAAATCCAGTGGGTGATGCTGGAGTTGTAGTTGTTGACATTCTCACATAAACAATATTTCCAGAAACACCAGTACCTGTGTATGCTTGAGTAATTCTCGGTAAAAAAGTAGTGCTTGTAAGATTAGTTACTGCACTTCCAGCAAATGAAACAGCGTAAGTTAGGCCTGTACCAGTGCTATCTTTAATTTTGAAAAAATCAGATACTGGTTGAGTGTATGTAAGAGTGACTGGATTTGTTCCATCATTTACACCCAATCTTGAATTTAAGTCAAGAACTAAGACTTTACCGTTTGTAGCGCTTGTAGGGTCCAAAACATATGCGTTTGAAATTGCAATTCCAGAACCATTTTGGCTAACCGCAAAACCACTTATGCTTGAAGTTGGAAGAAGGGGTGGAGTAGCTTCTGTGTAATAAACGTAAACTTTTGTTCCGTCTGTACTTGTAGTTGAATAATTGTATACAGGAGGGTTGGCTTCTTTGGTAAGATTTGAAATACCAACGCCTGTAAATGATGATACAAATGATTTTTGTGTATCGTTGTCGGATAATTTTGCGACTGTGCTGCCAAAACCAGTAGCATTGTAAGATACAAAGACTGTTTGTGCAGTTAAAGCTACTCCACTTCCATTATACGAAGAATCTACAATTCTGTTTGCATCTGATAAAATTAATTGTAATGTCTTCGGTGAACTGGCATCAACAAAAGTTGATGATGGGGTGATTGTAGTTGCAATAGCTCCAAAATTTTTACTTACGGAAAATCTTAATTCCAAACCAGTAGCAGGCTCTAGTCCTGTGCTATCTATATCTTCAAAGTTTAAATAAATTCTTTTACCATCAAAAGAAGTATATGATAGATTGGTCAAGCTTGTAGATATTCCAGGACTAGCGCCACTGAAAGCTATAAATGTATTTCTCAAATTTTCACTCATTATGGGTTGATATTTCCGTAGTGTCCGCTCAAGAACAATTTGCCTTTATAACTAATTGCTGTCAACGGCCTGATAACGCCATACAGATTATAATTACCAGCATTGTCAAAAATCTTTTTTCTTGCAAAATTGATGTCTTCTAGGTACCAACTTTCTGAATCTGATTTGTAATAGAAAATCTTGCTTTGTCTGTCGTCAGGATTTTCTGAAATTTTGTCGCTTATAAAACCATCTGTAGCACAATATAATGTTCCATCGTGATAAGTAAATAACCTAACACCACCAGTTGAAGGAAGTTTTACAGACTGATTGAAATCAACAACTTTACAATTTGTTGGGACATAAATTTCACCTATAATAAATGAAACTCCTGAGTAGCCAACCAATGAATCTCCAGCATTGTTATCAATTTTTCCAAATTGTATAAATGGATGGTCGTAATCAAAGCTATTTGCTGTTGAATCTAAATACTTAGAGCTGTATGTGTCAAGAGAAATAAAGTTTTTCTTTTCTAAAAATGGATTTTTTTGTTGACCCAAGTAAATTTTTATATCACGGTCTTCAACTATCCATCTTATTCTTGAAAGTTTATTATTGATATCAAAAACATCTTCAATCGATTGAATTTGAATTAAGTCAATAATAATCTCGTCAGGTCTATCAGCATTTTCAGGAAGATCTACAAATTCTATTTGCAGCCTTCCAACAGTACCTTTCCAAATAGGCTCAATCTTGTATTGAATATAATCATCAGACGAATGCAAAGCTGTCTCAGCACTTATATTGAAAATACCTCCATCATAAGCCCAATAAGCTTTTATTTTTCCAAGACTTAATACTTTTGACTTTGGTTTAGCTTTTACTCTAATTGAAATTACAGAATCTAAATCAACATCAATGCTTAAATTATCAACATAAATTGATGGATTTCCTGTTAAAGCGGGAATAATCTTTAGAACATATTTGTCATAAGGATCATTGAAGACATCATAATTTGTTTCAGTTGTAGCAGATAAATTACTAACAAATTGACCAATAGTCCAAGACTGCACACTAGAGGAGACTACTCCGTTTGAAACACTATAAAATTGCCAGTCTGCTACCAATCCAGTTGTGACTAATGCTTTTTCAACAAGATTCAATCCACTAGAAAGCTTTAATGTTGATGAATTAAACTCGATTGAATATTGTCCGTAAAGATCTGCAATTTGAAAACCTTGATATCCAGAAAGTGAATTTGTAGGGATTTGTTCAGAACTATTTAATGTTGTTTCGTTTCTCAAGTCAGATGATGTTGCAGCTTGGCTAGAATTCAAGTTGATAACTTCAGCTTCAAAAGTATAGCTTGGCTTTGTTATCAAAAAATTTCCAGATGACAGATAATCTGTGTAATTCAAAATATATCTGTTGCCAGTGTTGATGTATCCAGTTTCAATATAGAAACCGAGCTTAGTACTTCCAGAAACAATATATTGAGTAATGTTTACAAGGGATGGAGTATTATTAGCACCATTGTAAACATAAATTCCATTGAAAATACTATTTGTGCCTGAAGCAGTCTGATCTTTAAGTAGAAAAAGATCATTTACAATCAAATCATATCCATCAAGAGAAGTAAAATTATTCCAAGTTGTTATTGATTCCCAAGATGCACATTTGACATTAATAAAATTTTGACTTGGAAGATTATCTCGTAAAAGTTGTTCCCAATCAGATCCTTCAGAAATTTCATATAATCTAGCACCATAAGTTGTAGCTCCAGTAGAAGATCTTGTATTGCCTTTGACTACTAAAAATTCATCAAATTGCGCTGGATTATTTTCTACATGAAATCTTGCAATTGCCACATTTTCATCATTTCTTGACAAAGTATTGTTGTCATATGAGTAAAATTGTGCTGGAGCTGGATCATTCATAAAAACTTCATCAAATAAAATTGATGTCCAACTTTCATCTATTGTTGGGTTGGAAAGTGGAACTTCAGAGTAAGACCAAATTTCAGGCTTTTTATCAATTCCAGCTAATACTTGATTTTTACCAACGGCCAAGCATCTAACTCCAAAATCTGTTGCCTCATAATCAGTAATATTATTTGCAATCAATGTTGAAGTTTCAAGAGTTTCAGTTTCTGTTTCCTTGACAATGACTTCCTCAGTAATTAAGTTTGTAGGCTGTGATAAAGAAATATTTAGCGATCTAGAGTATCTATGAACTTTTTTATTCAAAGCTCCAAGAAAAAGCTTGTTATAAGCAGAAACCATTGAAAGAATTCCACCTGTATTTGCTGCTAATTCACCTAATGGGTAAACTTGTTCCCATTGACTTCCATTATATGCTGTACTTAATTTTGATCTAAATAATCTTGGTAATTGATCTGAAGCAACATACAAATAAGGTTCAGTTTCATGTTCAAACTTATGAGAAATCATTGTAGAAGCAGAAAGATCTACACTATTGTCTTGAAGAATGAATACTGGACCACTAATATATTCGCCATTGTAGAACCAGATTTTTCCTGATACGCCAGAAAGATAAATTCCACCATCAGAAGCAACCATAGAAGTAATTGCTCTTTCTGCTTGATTTTCAAGATCAATAATTTTTTCAAATGAGACAAGATTTGCTATATGAATTGAAGCGTAATATCTTTCCAAAACTACATTTACAATAGAACCATCTACTGGAGTTTCAAAAATAAGATAATTATTATAATCATCAACTCCATAATTTACCGAAGAGTTGACAAACAATTCATCATTTGAACTTACTTTATAAACTCTACCTAAGTCATTTGTATTTGTGCCGACTAACTTGAATGCAGTCCCGGCAGTGTAAGCTGGATCAAGACTATCTACTAAGGAAATATTTGTAAATCTTTTCTTTGATATTCCAGAGAAGTATAATATTTTTTCGCTATCATTAGGTCCTTTCCAAGAACAACTAGCTGTAAAAATTGTCGGCACCATTATACTTTTGGTCTCCTAATTGCATTCCACTTAACTTCAGGTTGAGTTATGTTATTACCAAAATCTCTGAATTTTATTTCAACTTTCTTAACTCCATCGCTTTCGCCTGCAAAATCTACCTTGACATATGGAGAATAAGGTATCCATTCTGACCAATCACCATTACCTGTGTCTAAAAGTCTTCTTATTTGAAAATCCTTAATACCTGTAACTATGTCAGTACCATCTATCTTCATCCAAGATTGAGGAAGATTAGATATAATGGTTTCTTGATTGGTTTTTGGATCAAAGAAATTCACTGTTCCATAAGGTGCTTGAGTATCTACTAGTGCTTGAGAAGTAGCAACAAAAGTTAATGGATTGGATTCTGAAATATTTCCCATGTAATCCATCAATTGAACCCAAATTTTTCTTTGTCCAGAAAATCCAATATTTTGATTATCGAATGCTGTATTCTTTGGTCCAAGGGCATAATAATTTAAGTGACCATACAGATATAAATAGTATGAATTTTCTGTGTTGACTATAAATTTATCCCAAGGAAGCCAAGGAGTATAATTTATAAATGAGTTATCAATTTCTTTTCCTACTCTAAAAGCAAGAATTCCAGACTCATTATCCTCTGCTTGAATAGATAACTGCACCATTCTCAAAGTAGACTCTGTAGCAACCAGAATATTAGGAACATCTCCAGAGTATAGTGGTGGATTTACATCTACTTGAGATGGACTACTTAATTTTGTTGAATAGCTAGAAATATTTCCATGAGATACTGCTCTTACTCTATATTGAATTGAGTTTTTATGAGTCAAATTCTTAGTTTTTTCTTCATATCTAACGTGAAGTTTATGCCAAAGATTGTTTGCTCTTCTGTATCCTGAAAATTCTGCATTTTGTATGAAATCTACATCAGAAAGTTCTATTCCATTTGCTCTACCCAATGCTGAATTAAATGGAACTGTTATAGCCACCCAAATCACATCAGATTGTGTTATGTTTTGGTTCCAATCTGAATCTGCCAACTGAACTTGGATAAGATTATTATTCGGACTATTATTGAAGCCAGCTACAAATGGATTGTATAAAACAGATTTCCAAGAAGTAAGTGGATTGCTATAATCTGGCAAAGATCCTAAATTCTTAAAAAATCTTATCTTAAGTTCGTTCATTGGAAATGGTTTGTCGTATCCATTCCAATGTAGCTTGAATTCAAATAATTTTGGTTTTGTTGTTGTGATAAAGCTTGATATTTCACCAACAGTAATAGATTTAAAGAATGTAGTGCTTATAAATTTATCAACAAGATTGCCATTAAAAGTTACTTGTGATTTGTACCAATTAGTGTCTGCATTTACAGTTCCGCCAGTAATTCTTAACGGGACATTATAATTTGTGGAAGTTAAAGCAAATCCAGAAACAGACTTGACATAAACTCCATTTTCAGTATTGTCAATTTGATCTTTGACAAGAATTTTACTTCCGACTGCCAATGAAGAAAGTGCAGTGCCATCAATTGTCAAAGATGTAATATTTGCAATTGTTATATTTGAGCCTGTTGTTGTTAAGGAGATTGTATCTGGTGTTGGTTCTACTGCTGTAAATAATAAATCAGATGTGCTCAATGTAATTGGATCTGGAGTAGAAAGATACCATTTTGTACTTGCTATTGTAAAGTCTTGTGGAATTCTAACCATCATACCTGAGTAAACTTCTGCGCTAGTATCCATTTCAGGAACTCGTGCTAATCTCCAGGTTGTTGTAGCAGTACCAACTCTTGTCTGATAATAAACTCCATTATGTGCAGTTGTTCCTTGACCAGCAACAAAAATATAATCAGTAGTCGAGGTAACGTATCCGCCATTCAAGACTAACGTTCCCGCAGTACCAGCAGAAAGCACATTTGATGAATATGTTGGTGTATTTGGTAAAGCACTGAAAGTATAATTGGTAGCATCTAGTGTAAGTTTTGGTAATGTGTTGGCTGTTTCATATTGATAATCAATTAAATCAGTCAAGCCACTTAATAATTTCTGACCTAAATAATGTTTTGAATTTGTAGACCCTTCGTCGCTCAATAAGAATGTCTTAATTGTGCTATCGTTGTCAAATTGTTCTTTATAAAAATTAGGAATACCAGACCATTTAAGATCTTGGAAGTAAGTAGATCCATCATTATTATAAGAACTTTTACGAACACCAAATCCAACAAAATATCCTAATCCAGATGTGTTTGAATTAATAGGCAAAAGCATATCAACAGCACCAACAAGATTAATACCATTACCTGTTATCTCTTTGACTAATAAATAAGTGCCGGTATAAGTCTTATTCTTAAATCTACCAGTGAATGAATTTGGAAGTTGTTCAGTAATTTCAAAAACAAATTTTGTGACATCAGCTTGTGGTTGATAAGATCTTAAAACTTGTCTTCTTAATTTATTGTCTTCGCTTCTATATGAAACAGAAATTTCATTTTTTTCACCGCTAAACTTTACTAAAATTGTTGGAGCATTTAGTGGAGCATCAGTATAAGCAAATCCATCATCACATCTTACACCGAAAGGTCTATCCCAATTTACTGTCAAGCTATTTTGAGTATGGGACCTATACGAAGACACTGAGCTGAATGCTACGTAAACATCATCTGATCCGTGCTTAAATGCAAATTCAAATCTGCTTCTGTTGCTTAGTGATGGTTTATATAATTGAAGTTCATAGTGCAAAGGAACAGAATATGAATTGGTGCTATCAAGTTTATCTACTTCATATAAAATAGAAGTGATGTTTGTAGTGAAAGTTACATCAGAAGGAGCATCAGTAAGAACAATAAATTCTTCATTAACAGCATCATTCCATCCATATTCAATTTCAGTTACTGGAGCATTGATAAGTGAAATATCATCATTGGTACAGTCGCCAATATCTGCAGAGAGCTTTGACTTACCTTGAGCTAAAAATAATTCTTCAACAACTAACCCACCAGAGAATGTAGACCCAGTTGCTTGTGAAATTTGATAGCCAAAAGCACTTCCGACTGACGAACTGCCAAAAGATGCCAAGATAGCATTACCTAGCAAATAACTCTTTCTTGAAACTACTGATTGATCTAAATATGGTGTGAAATATGTTTCAACCATGCATAAGTTTGTAGTACCCATAGAAGAGTAATACATTTCCATCAAACCGCCAGATTGAAGCAATGGAAGAATACTATGAGGCAGAGTGGTTATTTGTTTATTTGCGCTATCTGAACCATTAATTCTAGTGTAAAGATATGCTATTGGATTATCATTATTTGGAATATCTACTCTACAAACAATTTCATTTCCATTTGCACTAGTATCAGGAGCAGAGTAAAGTTTTAAAAATGCTTGTGATGTTACAGCAATTCCTGATGTTGTAAATGAAAATCCAGCTTGTGTGTAATAGTCTGTCTTACTTGTTGATGGTGTAAGCTTGGTTTTACTGTAGAAAAATACACCTTTGCCATAACTTGCACTAGTAAGACCAATATTTGCACCTAATGATAAAGACGAAGCATTGTAGTTTCCATCAAAGTATCTATATGCAGTGAGTGTTGTTGATGCTATGGATGCTGATGGTATAAGAGTTCTTTTGGTAGTATTTTTCGCTGAGTATGCATCATAAGTTCCACCAGTGTTTGAAATTTCATAAACACTAGCTACATATCTGCCTATTCCAGTTGTTTCAGTTTGAGCAGATACTTGGTTGCCACTTACAAAAGAAAGAAGTGTATTTTTTCCAACATAACCAGATTTAGCACTTGGTATCTCTGGAAAATCAGGATTTACAGGTATTTCGCCTTCCCATCTAATCTGATCAAAAATACCATAACCCATTGGATACTCAATATCAGTACCATTTGGGCCTTCTAATATGGCTTTCATATAGACAGTAGAAAGACCACCAGATGCGCTTAAAGGCCAGTTGTAGACCTTAAACAACCCAGTTCCACCCGCAGTAGGGGTAGCCATAGTTCCTTGGTTTAATGTATTGTCAAAGAAATAGAGTGGGTTGAGAGTGTATTCATAATCATAAGTTGGATCGAATACATAAGAGTTTGAAGGCCAAGTTTGGATTGCGACAGTTGCTACAGGATCAAATTCTGGATCATTGGATAAATAAAGAGTTTTGATTCTGCGTAAATATGTTAATTCACGAGTGCCACTATCTCTTACTTCAAAGCTAAAAGTAAGAGTATTTCTATTATTATCAAGCGTAGGATCTTTGGAATAAGAATTACTAGTGTAAGGCTGACCTAGATTAATAAATTCAGATTGTAGATATCCGCTTGTAAGATTGTTTGGTAAAATTATTGTAACGTTATATGGCACTTGTAACCACCGCTAAACAGGGAATATTAAAATATTCTTTGCCAGCCGTTTTGAACCCTATAAAAGTTGAAAATCAAACTGGAAAGGTATTGATTTTTGTACAGTTAAAGGGCAATGTACGTCGAAATACATAAATCCATCTACATAATCAATATTATTAAATCTTCCCTGTTTGTAGAAAGTGAATGATGCAGAATAGACCGAAATGTCGTTAGTTGTATCAGCAGAAACAAAATACATATCTACATAAACTGGAGCTTTGACTGTATCCAACCCATTAGGAAGATAAACCTTGAGCTGTAATTTTGGAGATATGTCGCCAGTTGATAATGTATTTTCAATAACAGTATTACAAACAATCTTGAAATAAATTGTTTTTGAAGTTGGCCCCAATCCAGTATTGTAATAGACAATATCATCAGTTAAAGAATTTGTATCAATTAATGCTGGAACAGTTGATATAACTGGGTTTCCTTGTCTTACTGGTCTTGGAGTAGAAAAGGCAAGATCATCATAGCTTCCAATTGAAAATTCAGGCATTTTGCAAGTATCATCAATGAGAAATGAATTAGTTGCAGTGAAAGATCTAAAACTCTGCGATTGAAAATTATTTGCAAAAGAACTTAATTCAGAAACTTTGATAGTTTGTTCTGATTTATCAAGAATGAGTAGAAGAGTATCATTTGATTCAAAACTATATTTGGTAGTTTGAAAATCAATTACATAATCTTTGTTGCCTCTTGAAAAAATAATATAATTATTGTGAATTTCTACAATTGAATCAAACTTAAACTTGACAGAAATAAATTGAATATAAGAGATAACTTTTTCAAAAGAAATTTCTAATATATTTTCTGACAATAAAATGTTAGCCACAGTTTGTTTTTTCATCAACAATCTGGCGCTTAAATCATTTTTACTAACTAAATAATTTTTGTCTGCAGAAATAAACTCAAAAGATAAATTATTTTCATCATCAATTATATTTATTATTGGTTTGTTATTATCTATTTGGATATTCATATTTTATTCCGATACCAAGATGTTGTCATTTGCAATAATTCTCATACCTTTAGGATGAAATAATTCGTTGTTATCCCCCCAAGTAGACAAAATAGTGCCTGAGTTATTTACAAGGTGCAATCTTGAATTTGCTCCATAATTTATTACATCATCAGTAAGTGCATAAAAGTTTGATAAATCTGAAGCTGGTCCAGGCAAAGCTTTTACTACATCATTATTAAAAGTAAGCTTTGTTTCAATATATCCATTTGAAACATTATATACTTGTAATTTTCCAGTATCATTTGAGTCTATTGCTGGGCTTCCCAATAAAACATTTCCATTAGATAATAAGTAAGCTGACCCCAATTTATTATCATAGTAATTAACTATGTCTGAACTTATAGCCCATTGTAATGTTAAGTCAGTGTCATTTTTATAGCATAGAACTGATCTTGAATGAGGTTGGGCTAATATTATCAAAGAATTTATTTCATCGTACTGAACAGACACTGGATTGTAAATATTTGCAAAATGAATGGGCCCTTGCCACAAATCTAAAATTATGTCATCAGATTGAGCATTTGGTCCGTACATAACAGAAGAAGATATAGTTCCATCTCCATTATAGTCCGTTACTGTATTTACAGTAGTTGTAGAAACTGCTAGTCCAGCTGCAATAGAAGATGTCCCTGTTATTGATGTACTTATACCCGCAACAAATTGTTCGGTTCTGTTTACAGATGATACTGTTGATGTTGGAATCGTAGCTGATAAAATTGTATTTGTATTTATAGAAAATCCAGAGTTTGTGAAGCAGCCTTTATCAAGTCTTATCTTTTTGGTAAGCGAATTTTTAAGTGCGACAGATAATGCACGTCCTTCAACAGTGTCATCTATAGTAAAAACATAAGTTGAAGAATTGTCAAAAATTGGATCAAAATATTCACCTGAAAGTCTAGTGTCATCCCCTCTCACAGATATATTGTCGTAATTAATGTAAATTTTTGTCAAATCTACAAAAGATATATTCTGAGAAAATGCAATAAATATTTTTCTTGTATCTGGATTGAATGAAGCTGATAATGCTACAAAATCTCTTGACAATAATCTTAATCTTATGTTGCCTTGAATTACTTTTGTAAAATTACCATCAATATCTGTCAAAATAATTCTATCGTTTTTGGTATCACAAATTATATTTCCACCATTTGGCAAAGATTGATAATCGGATGGATTGTCCAAACCATAATTTGTTGATTTCAGGAATATTTGATTTGGAGTTAAGTAATTTCTTAAAGTCCCAGCATCTATTCCGTCTTCAACTGTTGTTTCTAAAACATTACTAGCTGCAGAAATAAGATTATTATTTCTAAGATACACCCAATTACCTACTTTAGATGTATCGTAAATTTTTAGGTAATTTGTATCGTCTGGATTTGTAACACCATACCCAGCATTTTTATTGTAATAAACATCACTTACCCAACCAAATTTTTGATTTGAGGTGTCAGTTAAGTTTCTGTCATATGCTCTAGTAGTGGCACTGCCAACAGTTGAATAATTTATCTTGAGATTATTAACTGTAGGTGCAAGACTTTGGAATTCATTTGAATACAAAGAAAATAATACATCAAGATATCGTCCAGTACTAGAATTGGTGTTAGGCGTAGCTATAATAACATCAGATTCGGATACTGTCTTAAAATTATAGAATAAATCTGAACTTGTGTTAGATCTACTTTGAATTGTATATTTTGTGCCTGTAGGAACATCTATATCATATTGAATTTGATTGTATTGAGTATTGATATCGCCTGAATCAAATCTCAATAAAAAATTAGCATTTTTGTAAGTGTATAAATCGTTCCAAGTAAAGACAGATGATGATTGATCGTTTGCATTTCTTCTTGCTAATACTAAAGAATCATTATTTCCTGATGGATTTATCTGAGAATCTGTTGGAGTAATAAGCTCAAATTTAATTTGCTTTTCAGCATTCCAACCTTGATCAGTGGAGAAATAAAAACCAAATCCCAAAACAGATGACTTTAGACTATTATCACCAAATGTTGATAAATTCACAGATGAATAAGTGGCAGTTGAACCAGTAAATCCGTAAGTAGTATCATCAAAAATCTTAGTATTTGTTACTGGCGAGATATATATAGTTGATGCACCAGTGCCAGTATTTGGTGCAAAATTTATTTGTTGATCGTACAATAATCCTGGATCAGTATTACCATTGCCAACAACAAGGAACATATAAATTTTTCCAAGTGCTGCCCCAGTTTCGCCCAATCCAGCTGAAAAGCCAAAACCTACTTTTGAATTATAGTCAAATGATTTTGGTTGATCAAATAAAGTATATGCAAATAAACTTGTGTCTACTTTAACTTTATTTGAAGCATATGTTGTTGTAAATACAAGTCCAGTATCCCAATTTCCAGTAGTATCAAAAATACTTGATACTGGTTGAGAAAGAGTTGTGTAGTTTAATGGTGTGTCTATAGTGAAACTACCAGTAGTCGCAGATCCCGAAATATTCACATTACTATAAAATGAATTTACGGATGATCCCAATGAAGAAGCTACTGTTTTGGCTTGCAAGAAATCATTTTTTACAACGAATGATTTATCACCAACAAAATTGCTTGATGTTACACTTCCACTTATACCCAGTCCTGAATTGTAAGGCGCTGTATCATAAATAGTTGCCAAAGTATACTGACTAGGCACAGATGAAGTTTGTTTGAAATTTGCTGAATTTCCAGTTGCAGCATTTGTTGATGTGTTTGGATAAATGCCTGGAACATATGTGATAGTATTTATCTGAGTAGAGTCAATAAAAGTAAATCCAACTCCACCAGTCTTTTTCAAAGCTACTAACATTTGCAATCTATTTGCAATTGACAAATCAGACATTTTATCATTTGCATCATTATTCACAACTGCCAACAAAGCTGTTTCTAGTTGATCATGAGTAAGATTGCCTTTACCTTCTAATGATGAGTGGTTGATAGTGGGTAATCTTGCAGAGTTGAGTACACCTGAAGTAATTTTTGAAGCGTCTACTGAAGAAATATTTTCGCTTGTAATTTGATTTTTAACTTCGCTAGTTAAATCTATGGGTGATGGGTTGCCAGATCCACCAATGTGTTTATGATTTTTTATTAAATATGACAGAGATGAAAATAATGTAATATCTTGTCTTGTAGTTTCAAACAAAGATATAGCATTGGAAGCAACATTGATTTCTAAATATCCTAACGAAATATAATTAACACTATCATTTATTTCAGTTAGGGAAGTAACAAAATCAACGTCGCCTGTTATAGCAGTGTTGGCATTTTCATAAGCATAAACATAGACTTTAGAAATTCCTACGTTTGTTGGAATAGTTGGCAGAGTTACATCTTTTGAAGATGATGTTTTGCCAGCTTTATAAGAGACAAAACCTTTACCTGAAGTAATAGTTATTTTTGTTAATCTAAATTCATTTGAGTAAGTTTGTATACGCCAAGATGGGATAGATGGATCGTCTTCAATAATTCCATTCTTGAAAATTTGATATAGGTTGTACATTTGATTTTCAATAGCTTTAAAACGTAGCTCATCTAAATCAATGTTTTCTGATAAATCTTGGTTTGGTTCAATATATCCAAACCCATAAATTGGTGTATTTCCCATTACTTAATTTCTTGTGGCTTATAATCTGATGTTACTTTTTCAACGCCCCAGTTTGCATATCCCCAGCGTAAAACATCTTGCTCTTCTATTATATTATTTTTATTGACGTTAATAACTTGTAAGGCCTGAGTTACATTAGACCTCAACGTCAAACCTTGTTGCATATTAATAGTGTTCTGTCTTATCTGATCATTTATCACAAAAGATAGAGATTGAAATAATGGCATTTTATACTCCCCCTAAAGAAATTGGCATATTAGTTCCTCTTACATTTGCTGTTATTAAGTTGTTATTTTTATCGTAAGAATAATCTATACTTTGATACACATATTGATCAGTAAAGTTTGCATTTTGTCCTTGGAAAACATTTATCATAAATTTTCCATGAAATGTAAGTGGCTTTGTAACATAGCATGAAAAAGATATTGCGCTTATTGGAGTCTTGGAAACTAGCTCAACACTATCAGTAATTCTTTTCAAGACTTGTTGATCTGGAATTTCATTTCTTTGAGTAGCCCAAATTAAATATTTTTTGAAGCCTACATATGGTGCTTGTGTTGCATCAAAAGGAGCTTTAGCTAGATATTTTAGCAAGCTAAGTTGAGCCTCAATGGGAACATCTTGCAAAGAAACGGAAGCAGGTGAGTATCTTTCATCAGCTAAGAATCCTGTTATAGCTGTACCAAATACTCTGACTCCTGCAGCTAGGTTTTTGATATCAGTAGTAATAGTATATTCATCAACTAACAATCCATGCAAATCAGTTTGAAACTTTGCCAAATAATTCTGTGGATTTGATTCGTTGCTTTGAAAAAGATATTGAGTGCCAGCTGGATTTAAGCCTGTAAATTTCAGATCTTTATCTATGTAGTTATTTCGACATTCCAATATAAATCCATACTTTTCTGCCCATCTAAAAGTTGGTAAAGAATATGGATTGTTTAGTCTTTCTAGAAGTTTTCCAAGTTTGTCATAAATTTTATCTAATGGATTAAGCTTAATAAGATCTTGATTGTTAGTGGAGCTGCTATTTAATCTCAAATCAATTCCACTTATTACTCCACCCGATAATGAATCATTGTTATTTCTAAAATAATATGACCAAAAGCCAGAACTAGCCATAATAGAATCAATAGCTAAGTCATGTCTCATTCCAGCTAGCAAGATGTTTTTATCAAAGTAAATATTATCAAGTATAAATGATGCTAAATCCTGACATGTAAGAGTAAAAGTGCTGTCATTTCCTTTTCTGGAATATGAAGAATTTGTAATAAAACCTTGAAAATAAGTGCTTAAGCTTCCTTGAACATAACCAGCATCTATTGTTACTACCAACAAATTGTTTTCAATAGCGTTGATAAATTTGTATCCTTCTTCGGAATCTATGTTTTTTAAGGTTATTGTTGCAGATTTTGTAATTCTAGATAAATTTGATAAGACTGCTTGACAACTAACAGACCAAGAATCAACCCATCCAGTAACATTTCCAACTTCATAAAAAAGTTGATTTAGTACAGGATTAACAAACTTGTAATCTGTTTCTCCTTTATTGCCTGAATTTAAATTTGCTACTCCTTCAGCAGCTAATATTCCAGGATGAGGTACTTCAATTTGTAAAAATGCTGGACCTTCAATTGTTGTATTATATATGAGTTTTAAATAAACTGTTTTTTTGTCTTTGTCTGCGCTTGTGTAATTTGGAAATTTTATAGGAACTATATCAGAAAATTGATTTGCGTCTAATCTAAAGTCCTTAAAATATGAAATGTTTTTATCTTTTGGATTTGATTCATTAAATCCAGTAGACCTTGGAGATGCATTTATCATATAAGCTGATTTTTCAAAATGTTTTTTTACTACATCGACAAACGCTTTTACATCTGGAATTTTTGACCCAGAATACTTGAACTCAGCAACAATATAGTTTTCTTTAGAATTCGCTGGTTGATCATTATTGTAATTATTAAAAATAATTGCTGAATATCTAAATTTGAGATTGCAATTGCTCATCGTCATAACTATTGAAGTGGCTGGATTAAAATAAACTTCTCTTCCACTAAAATTTATAATAGTGTTCCATTTTGTGATGTCAGGACTAAAACCTATAAGCATGTTTGGTCCTGCGAAATGCACAAACAAATCATAGGATGACATTGTAGTTGAATCTAGTACTGGAGCAATTACATCAGTTTGTATCAAAAACTGATTTGTATCTGGATCATAAATTTTTATGACAGGTTTTTTATTTAATTCAAAAATAATGGCCATACTACATATAAAATCATTATTTTTATCTGGTATCCCACCAGCTACAAGTACTGTGATAGAAGATGTTGATTCTTGAAAATTTGATATTGAAAAATTTATGTGAAATCCATTGTTGCCTAAAGTTCCTCTAGCCAATATCGGTTCTTTGTTGCCATCTGGATTTACAATTTCCGCATTTGTTTGATATACAGCATCAAAAGAAGTTGGAAAATATCTCATTATTTGCGTAACTGTTTTTATTGAAGTTACTTCTACTTGAGCTCCATATGTTGGATCTTTTATTGTTCTGAGTGTTCCTGTATTTTTACCCTTGATTGCTGGACCAATATATTTATAAGCCTCTTTTGTAACTGGGGATAAGTCTGGATTGACAGTATTCCATATGTTGTAAGTGACCAGAGTATTTCCTTCACCTGTAAATGGAATTTTTGGAAATTGAGGGGTGCTTTGATCTACAGGCGCTGTAACAGTACCAGTAGTGGGAGATCCAATAAAAACAGGATCGTAAAGTTCTTTTGAAGGACCTTTGAGTAAGTTTAAGAATGGATCAACTTCGTCAGGAGCAATTGAGCCCCAAGCAAAAGTGCAAGATGATGCACTTATAGATGTATTTACTTCTGGAATTCTAGCATTTTGCAGCGATGACAAAACTTTAAGTCTAGTGCTATATTTTGGTTCAGAATTACCTTCACTATCAGTGTACGTAGGGTTGAAGTCGTAGTTTAATACAGCTAGATTATCTTGAGCTTTTGTCGCAGAAGAAGCTGAGTATTCTCCAGAAAAAAATCCACTTTCTGGTGCATTCAAAATACTTAAAGTAACATTTGTTTTAAGTTGTCGTGGATCTGGGGAAAGGTTCATATATTAATTATAAAATTTAAAGTGATGTTATACCTTTACCCAACTATTTGAGTAATTGGATAAATAGTAAGATTTGTAATAATTGGATACCCGTCAGGTCTAATAATTGTAAAAGATTGTCCAGATGGCTTGATATTAGATGCTAATATGACTGAATGATTTCCACCAGCTGCAATATCATATGCTCCTATAACTCCAGCATTTGACAGAATTACATTTATTGGTACACCACTCTTAATATTTTCATTTCTAGAATTCGTATAGCTTTGTGCAAATCCCAAAGCTCCAAAAGAATTGTCTCCATATGGATAAAAATTATCTTGAGATAAAGCCAAAAGTCCAAGTGCTCCTGTTGAAACTTTTATATATGATTGCCCAGGATTTCTATAAGATGCCACCTGATATCCAACATTGAAAACAGGTATTTCATTAGTAGCGAAGCCATATGAAATAATACTTCTTTCTTCTGCTGGATCTTGAGAAGAAGCTATAATAATTATATTGTTCTCATATGTTGAGATATCATAAGCATATCCCCACCCTCTTAAACTTGACAAACCACTAAACCAAACTATTTGATTATCTATGTCAAATGATATTCCAGTAACAAATCCCAAACCGTTATTAAATCCAACTTCTACTTTAAAAGGATTCAAATAATTTGTACTTCCAATATATTTATCAGGATTTGGATCTATATTGACTGGATAGAATCCTAAATTAGAAATTCCTAATTTATTAACATATCTAGATCTACCACTAACCCAAACTTGTTTATTGTCTATAAATGCAAGTATATAAGAGTTGCAAGATACATCAGCCAGACTGTTACTGGAAGCATAACTAAATCCATTATTAGTATTCGATTTTTCCAATATTGGTTGAAATGAAAATATATTTGTCAAAGGTAAAGATTGACCAAATATTCCGTTTACATTGGAGCCACAAACTAGTAAAACTCTTTTATTAATTGATGTGTCTTCAGCTATAATAGCCGAACATAAATCTCCAGCAGATACTTTGATTACCTTGTATTTTGCTGCCAAAGGAACCAAAGTAAGTGAATTCAACTGTGAAATGTTGGATGGAAATCCAAGCTGACCGTTGCTATTTGATCCACTTGCGTATAATTTTCCATCTATATCTACCACAAAAGTATGGTAAAGACCAGCTTCAATGATTGTGTATTGTTTTGTATCATCTATCAACTGAAATCCATATCTATCAGGTGTATTACTTCCACTTGCAATTGCTCCGTATAATGCTTGACCTGAAGAATATAGTTTATTTGCTAAAGGATTAGGTAGAACAGTAACGTTTACATCTACCGTATATCTTTGACCTAAATTTGTTGCTGGGGTTGATGCAAGTTTTTGACTGTCAAATACTACAAGGCTAACAGTAAATATTCCAACCATGTTGAATTGATTTACAAATGTAGAATTAAATCCAGACTTTACACCATTTATAGACCATTCGAAGGTTATATTTTTGGTATCTTCAGGATCATAAGATCTGGTTCCATCAAAGGTAAAAGTATCTCCAACTTTCAATTCAATATAACCAGTTATTCCTGGCTCATTACCCAAAATAGCAATTGGATTTTGATTTGCTAATGGCGGTGGTGGATTTGAGATGATAAACAGAGTTTTTGACACAGGATCTGATTCTAATCCCAAATTATCAAAAACAGATAAAGTTACTGTGTGATAACCAATTGAGCTAAATGATGTAGATAATGTTGGTGTGTTTGAATTTTGATTCACTCCATCTACAAGCCACTTATATCCATTTATAAATTGATTATTATCTGGATCATAACTTCCATTTGAAGTAAATAATACTGGAGTATTTATTTCAACTTGTGTAATACCTGGTGGCGTTGTGTCTAATACTGCAATTGGTTTATTATTTTTAACAATGTAATCTAGTGTTGCAGTATTACTAGCTCCCAAGTTATCGGTTACAGTTAATGAAACTTTATAAGTACCTGGCTGTGAATAAACTGTGTCCGTATTTACAAGACTTGATCTACTACCATTGCCAAAGTCCCATGAATAAATAAGTTCGCCACCAATATTATCAGGATCGTAACTTCCAGCTCCTGAAAAACTTACTGTCACTGGTGCTTGTCTTGTATTTGATTCTGGGTTTGCTCTAATTACTGAAACGGGTGGAATATTTTCTGGGTTTACCTTAACACCAATTGATGCAACATCACTCCAATCTCCATCATCATCTCTGACACGTAAAGTTACAACATATGGAATAAATCTTGCTGTTGTAAATGTGTAAGTAAAAGTTTTGGTTATAAAAGGTGTGCTAGAAATACCATTCAAATACCATTCATAATCAACTACTGTTCCATCCAAGTCATAAGAGTTTGAATCAAAAACAACAGTAAAAGGAGCTATTCCAGAAATAGTGTTATTGGATGGGGCAGTGTTTGTAGATATTACTGCAAATGGTTTTCTATTTAAAATGCTTACAACTTGAGATGATGTGTTTGATAATCCCATGTTGTCATAAACGGTTAAAGATGCTGTGTAATTTCTTTTACCCTTATTGTAAGATTTCTGCGGAGATTTTTGCAAAGGATCTCTTGTTGTAAAACTTGTTTCATCACCAAAATCCCAATCCCACCTGACCAAATTATTTTCTGGATCTGTAGAATTATCTGAAAAATTAATTACATCAAAAGTAAAAGCATTATTTGGAGTAAATGAAAAAGATGATACTGGAGGCTGATTATTTATAATTATAATTTTTTTAGAGTTTAATGTTTCTAAACTTTGGCCAGCTCTATTATCCGTCAAGGTAAGTTTTGCAGTAAATGTTCCAACCCTATTGTAAGAATGTAAAATTGGGCCTGGAGTTGCAAATTGTTTTGAAGTTCCATCACCAAAATCTATTTGATATAAAACAATATTTCCATCTGGATCATACGATCCAAGTGTGTCAAAAGTAAAAGTATCATTTATCACTCCAGAACTTTTATCAACATTTAAAATAGCAATGGGCAAAACATTATCAGCTGGTGTGACAATTACTAAAACACTGGTTGTATTAGTGCCACCTGAATCATCTGTTACAGTTAGGTAAATTGTGTAAGAACCTTCTACTGTAAAATTAAAAGTTGCGTTTGGTGTGTTTGCAGAAAGTCCATTTGTTGTTGACCAGTTATATGAAACTATGATTCCATCTGGATCATAAGATGTATCACCGTTAAAAGTTAAACTGCCTGGAGCTTTAACGCTTAGAGACGTATAAGTAATGACTGCAACAGGATTTCTATTTGTAATTGTAATTTGTAAATTAGCTGTTGATGTGTCTCCGATATTGTCTGTTACTGTCAAAGAAGCATTATATACACCAGGTTTAGTGTAAACATGGCTTTCTCTTGTACTGCCTTGAAGAATTTTATTTCCATCTCCAAAGTCCCAATTATATTTAGTAATACTCCCATCTAGATCATATGAATTATTACCAAAAAAGTTGACTTGTGTTTGAGACAAAGTTGGATTAGGAAAAGCTGATAATTCAGCCACAGGTAAATTATTTTTAATATTTACTTCAAATATATAAGTATTTGTAAGATTTCCGTCATCTGTAACGGTGAGTTTAACTGGATATATACCAGATCTTGTAAATCTATGTGAAACAACTTTTTGATAGGTTTGAATATTGAAAAACAATGACGAATTAGCTTCAAATTCCCATAGCCATGAAACTATTTTTCCATCTAAATCAGAAGAAAGATCAGTAAAGTTTATCACTGCTGGTGCCAAAATATTATTGATATCAACATTGAATAAAGCTATAGGTGGTTTGTTTGCAGGAGGTGAAACAATTGTAATTTCGATAGAAGATGTAGCTGTTTTAATTTCTGTACCGTCAGCCAATCCATCATCACTTACAGTTAATCTAATTGTATACGTTCCAGGTAGAAAGTATGTATGAGTTGGGTTTTTAAGCAAACTATTTGTCGTCGAAAAAGTTTGTCCATCTCCAAAATTCCAATCCCATTTTGTTATAAAACCATCTGGGTCTATAGATATTTCGGTAAATTTTGCCTGTAAAGGTGTGAAACCAATTTGTGAACCAGAAATATTATTTATAATTGGAGGTAAGTTTATTAGTGGAGCAACTATTACATTTTTTGTGATAGAACTAAATTTACCGCCGCTATCAGTTACTTTCAAAGTTACTTGATATGTACCAGCTATAGAATATGCGTGTGTAGGATTTTGAACAAGATCTGTAGAGCCATCACCAAAATCCCAACTCCACAAAGATATTATCCCATCAGAATCAGAAGATAGATCAGTAAATTCTACAATCAACTTTCTATTTTGTTGAGAAAAATTAAAGTTTGCAATGGGCGGATTATTTCCTGGAGGAGCAACTGTAATTTCAATTGTTCCTGAGACTTGAAGTCCTCCAGAATCAGTAACAGTAAGAACCACTCTGTATTTGCCAGGATCTGCATAAATGTGTTCTGGGTTTTGAACGTCAGCTGTTTGGTTATCTCCAAAATTCCAGCTCCAAGCAACTAATGGTCCTTCATCATCACTTGAAGTATCAGTAAATTTTACTTTTAAATTTGGACTATACGATGTTTGAGCCCAATTAAAAGATGGAGATGGTGGATTGTTGACGGTACCATCCACTGTAATAGTGGGTCCTATAAACTTACTTGAAATTCTTAGTAGGTTATCTCTTATAATCAAAGAAGGTGTAAATTTACCAGCTCTTGTGTAATCATAAGTAAAAGATTGATTATCGAATTTTATTGCAGTATTATCATCACCAAAATCCCACTGATAAAGTTGAATAAACGATCCGTCATTAGCTGGAGAAGATTGATCCGTAAATGTCACACTCAAAGTAACTGAACCTGAAATTGGAGTGCCTGAAAATTTTGCTTGTGGCAATAAATTATTAACTGGCGCTGGGTTGACTGTAATAATTACTGTCGCTGGATCACTGCTAAATCCATTTGCATTGGTCACAACTAAAGATACTTTAAATTGTATAGGATCAGTTGTATTATTTATAAATGTATGAGTTGGATTTTCTTCAGTTGACTGAGTATCGTCGCCAAAATTCCAAACATAAGTCAAAGCGCTTCCACTTGGATCGTAAGAATTTGTTGATAAGAAACTTACAAATAATGCTGATTGACCACTGGTAGGATTTGCTGAAATATTAGCAATAGGTTTTGTATTTGTGATTGTATCTGTATTTGTGGAATCTGATGTATTGATACATTCAATATCAAACTTTCTTACGCCAAGTATTGATGCATATGGATTCAATAAAACAGCTTCTATGTTACATTTACCAGTATCGTAAGCTACTATAACTTTTCCATTGTATTCTTGTTTTTTGCAACTTATTAAGGCTGGTTTGTGCTTAGGGACAGATGCATTAAATTCACTAGAAGAATCATAGTATGTTATGATGTTTTTTCTATTTGATAATTCCAAGACCAATGGATCGTCAAGTCTTCCTTTTATCAAATGGAGCGTTTCATTGCGTTTCAAGTTCATGTCAACTGAATGCATAGCATGCTCAAAATAATAAATATTTCCATTGCACCAAAAAACAGATCTATGAAGACCCAGTTTTTCATCGTAATCTGATGTAAGACCATAAATATTGTAATCAGAATTAATTGTGTTTCCAGATAAAACGTCTAAGTCCAAAAGAGTATTTCTATCTTGAGCTTGGTAATTGGAAATTATTTTTAAATTTATTTTTCGTGGTGTCGCACTCATCGAATATGCAACAGCGTATTCTCTTGATGAAAGTTGCACAATTGTTGGGAAAGATGAATGAGCAGTACCCGAAGAAGCTATTGGTTCTAATAATCTAAAATCTGAAGTAAATGTTGGTGCAACTCCATCTATGAAAATTGTCTTGTCTGTAAGTGGCGCAGTTATATTTGTAATATTAAGTGGTATTGATCTAACTAAAATTGCACCAGGATCAGCATAACCCACATTGAACAACTGTGCAGCTTGGTCAGTAATCAAATATGAATTTAGTTTTGTTGATTTAAATGCTTTTGATAATGTTGAAAAATTTGCATCAACTTTTGGTTCTCCTTGTATGTATGGATGCCAAGAAGCTTGATTTCTCATGTCAGTATTTGCTGATATAAGAGAATCATAATCGTGAGAGCTTGTTGAATTCTTTACTGAATTTCTTTCAGTCAACAAGAATGTATGAATTCTTTTTGTTTGATTTATATGTAGTTCTGAAGAAATGAGAAATGGGAATTCACCTTTTAAAGTAATTCCTATACCTGTATTTACATTAAAACCCACAGGATATTTTTCGTATTGTGTAGTGAAAAAAGAATCAGTTGTAATCACTGCAGTTTGATTTTCTTCACCAGTTTTTGTACTTGGAACTGTGTAAGCAATAACTATAGCTTGTTCAAATCCTGATTCGCATGCAGTAAGATTTGTTGCTATGTTTGTTTTACCGCCCTTGAAAGATGTTCTTTCTCTTTTAGCTTGAGATAAATTCCTCACTGAACTTCTAAAATCTGATGGTGTTGGAAAATTTTTAGATTTTTCGAGTTCAATAAAATGGTCTCTTCTATTTTTTCCGTAAACACTACCAGTCTCGTAAAAACCAATAATATCTGATTCAGAAGATCCTTTATTTTGTTGTGAAAATACTTCGATCAAGTTAGCTTTTCTTACATCTTCTACAGAACTTTTTCTTGGTGGCAAAATAAGGCCATGTCCAGGAGCTCTTGCTATCAATCCACCTCTTAAATGCAACACTGATTCTTGTGCTGATCCATCTTGATTTCTCAAAGATGTATTGCCAAATAAATCAGGCAAACCTGGAGGAAAATCACCATTAATTCTATGGAATATTGTTTGAGCGAGAATTATTCTAAGTTGATTTAAATCTATATCAATTGCTTTTTGATAAGTAGTACCACTGCCTGTAGTTTTTCCATTTGGTAAAGCTAATATGCCTCCACCAAATATCCATGAAGCATACCCAGTATCTGGATTCAGATACTCAGGATCCAGTTTATTGGTATAAATTCTATTACCAGTGATTGGGTCAACTGGATAAGATTTATTTGATTTTGTTGCAATCCATCCTGGGTGTCTTATAACATTGGTAGCTGAGTTATTTGTATCCAGCCATGATGGTGCAACATATTGATCAATTTTGTTAACATCGTTGCAAAAATCAGCAATAGATTTTGGAAATGGTGTCCAGTAGTCTACAGTTTCTGACTGTGTATGTTGCCATTCAATATCTCCCTCTTCTTCATCTCTAGCATCAGTGTTTTGTTGCCAAAATCTTCTCGTAAAATATTCAGTTGTAATTTTAGAAGAAGCATTGAATCTAGTTTTAGCTTCAAATGTATTATTGTTTCCTGAAATTACAAAATTAGCTTTAGAATTAGTTCTTGTTAATTTAGTCTCGCCCAATTCAATGAGAGGATTATCTAATTCAATTTTAGCAATTCTTGAAACTCCATAGTATGGACCATTAGTAGCTTCATCTTCTGGATAATCATCTATAGCATTTACTTCGTTTTGATTTGGGTCACGTGAAACTATATTTGTAAATAATGATGTGTCAAGAGGAAAAGTAAATTCCAATAACCTTGTTGGAACTACTGTAACCAAAGGGGCATTAGGAGAGAAAAAAGTGTAAACTCCGTTATTTGAAACAGCTATTCCAGCATAATTTGGTGGTGAATTCTTATCAATCTTGGCGTATTCTAATGTAGCTCTAAATTTATTTTGTTGAATTTTGTCAATTTTCTTTATTTTTATTACACATGATCTAAAAGCATCATCTGTTTTTTTATCTAAGAATCCCAACCTAATGTTGCTTCCAGAAGGAAATACAATATTTCTGTCAAAACTACTTGGTAAAATAATTGTTATGTAATTCAATCCATTGTCATTCAAACTGAAATATTCGTTAAACTTATAAGTTTTTCTAACCTTTGTTGATGGATTTTCAATAATAACACCATCATATGGATTGTTGTTTTGTTTTAAAAATTGAATTGGATTTGTAAAAATATTCAAATCTCCATCAGTATATTGTGCAACTGTTTTGCCCAAAATATCTGTTTCATCAGGGAATCCAGGATCAAAATCATAAACTTCAAACTCTTCAGTATATTCGCCTTTTTGATTTCTCAATAATAATTCATCTATAGACTTACCTGCTGTTAAGTCATTTTTTGGAATGTAAAGGTCTAATGTCCTAAAGTAATCAGGAATTATATCTTTTCTATTACCATTATCATCGTAAGTAAAACCATCAAGAGCATTAAATGGAGAAGCTAGTTTAATTTTTCCATTAAATACTCTTGGTCTTCCATAAATTATATTAGTACCACCTGAACTTGGAAATGCAGATGTATTTACTTCAAAGTAATCAATATTGGTTGATTTACTATCTGATAAATAAATTATTCCTGAGTTTTGGATTTGCTTCTTGACAACTTCGTTTATCCAAGTTTTTGATTCAATGCCGCTTTTTGGTTTAGTAATTATGAAATCATCACTAGGTTTATTTTCAGCAGACAATAGACCAAACGAGCTTACACTTAATGGTTTGGAAGTAGTGTAAGCATTAAGTCTAGGATAAGGAGAATCTTGATTATCTACATTATCGATTTTGTTATCAGGATTGCAAAGATCGATATATAAGTTTTGGAATGTAGATGAATTAGTTTTAATACTCCAAGTTTTTTTGTTAGTTAATGTAGTATTTTGTAAAGTTGTTGGGCCTTTGGAAATTTCTTCTATAGTAAATATGCCAGATTGTTGATCGTTATTCTTAGATTTAAGTTGTAAATTTAAGTATCTATAACCTGATAAGTTTTGATTGCCATAATAATTAGGCTCATTTCCATCGCCTAGAAAACTTCTTATATTTGATGTGCCAGGAATCAAATATTCTTTTTGCTGAAATAAAGTTAAGGCAGGGAACTTCCAACCTCTCAATGGTATGGGAATTGAAAAGGAACTACTAGGTAGCTCTAATTCAGAAATAGTTAATTCTTGATTTAAAAAATTTACATCTTCGCATCCATCTGCTCCCAGAATGTACTTAGTTGGATAATCCATATGATCAGTCGGAGAATCAAGATCGTCAAAAATTTCTTTTGATTTTGCTCCATCCAACATTCCAAAAATCCACTTTTGAGTATTGTCAAAAGTTATAGATTTTGAATCCCTTTGTGTTGGTCTTCCTAGTATATATGTATTTGCTTCAACTAAGGCCAATCCAATTCTATCATAAGTTTGAGAACTTGAAATCTTACCTGAATTTGTTTCAACTGTTTCAAATTGTGCTTTATTATATTTTATTCTCTTGTACTGCTGTGGCCAACTAGTACTTCCAAACCCAACAAGATAAGCTGTCAATGGGTCTGTATGATTTGTTTTCCAATCATAAACTTCAGCATCAAAAGTAACAGTTCTAGTTGGTTCTCCCGAATAATTTATGTATGCATTTGAAATATTATTATAATATTGATCATAAACTGTATTAACAGAAAAGTTGCTTAGATCAACTGAAACAGTATCAGTTTTAGCTGTAATTTGACTCTTGGCATCTGATGCTAAGCCATATGTTGCTATATAGCCACTATTTGATAAGTTCCTAGCCCATGCGTTTAAAACTTTTCCAGCAGTGTAGTTCATTCTTCTAGAAAGACCAAATGAAATTGGAACTGACTTAGAAAACTCATTAACTTGACCTTTACTATTTACTGCAGTCAACTTGATTCCCATGGTTCCCGATGAACTAGGTCTTATAAGTTCGAACCAATTAAGTGTCGTGTATCTAGGAAATTGTCTGACAGTATTTTTGTCAAATTCTTTTTGAACTACAAATTCATCATTGCCACAACCTGTCCTTGAAGGCTCTGTCTTAATTTCAGATGGAAAAAATTCTTCTATACTTACATATTCGTCTAAAGGCGCACCGTAAAAAACAGTACCTTCAACAGATCCAGAAACAATCTTAAAATTTCCTTCTCTAGGAGATTGTTCATAATTGAAGTCAACTACTTCTAGAACAAATGGTCCTGACATTCTTGTTGTTGATTGAAATTCATTTCGTTTTTCTAAAGTGAATGAAAAAAGAATATATACTTTTTTGGCAACTTCATCATAAACCACCAATCCCTGATTGATGTCAGCTCCACCACCAGGATATCTAAAAGCTGCCTCTACAGGAGGGTTATTAAGAACAGCTCCATTGAATGTAAAAGCATCATGAGAAAAATTTACAGCAGCACTAGTGGCAAAATCTTGTTTTCTTTCATTGAAATTAAACTCAGTTCCAGGAATTACCCCAAGCACAATTTCGTAATTGAATTTGAACTTTCCAATAAAACTTGTAGTTCTCGATCTATTTGTTTTATAAGTTGCCATTTAACTTCTTAGGAATCTATCTAACATAGTTTGTACAGTCTGCTGGGTTTCCTTACGCAGCTCTTTGATCTTCTCTTCTGTCTTTGCTTCTATGTTAAAAATTTCTTGAATTATTTCTTTTTTGATAGTATTGAATTCATTTTTCGTAATGACATTGGATACTAAATTATTTGTTACATTTTCAATTTTCTTGACAAACAACTCTTCTACTTTGTTTTCAACTATTTTTTCAGTTTTTTTCTGTTCTTCTTTTTCTGAATGATAATTATTGGAAGTAAATGTCTGCCTGTTATCTATTTTGTAATAGTTTTCTTTTTTCTCTTTATAGACATCTATTTTTATTTTTGATGTATTATTTATGATACGATTTTGAATCTGCTCGATTTTATGTATTTTCTGAGTGACTTTTCTTTCGTTTGTTGTTTTTTGAACATTTAATACATCTAAGAGTTGAAAGAAATTATTAACTTTTCTATCTTTACTTGTCTTAGAAATTTTCTGATCATTATAAAAATTCATCATGTCAAAGAAATTTTGTTCAACTTTGTAAGAATTTCCCTGTACTTTGATAGTTTCTTTACTCATTTTATCGATGCGTTTTGAAATACGAGCAAATTCTTTTTCAGTTCTTTTTTCTTGTTTTATTTGCTGAGTCAAATTCAATTCAGTAAATAAATTTGAAATATTTTTCTTATTACTTTCAAAACTATAACGATTGAGAATATTTGTATTTTGCTCAGTCTCTAACAGGTTTAAACTCTGAATAAATTCTTGCATCTGGACCTTTTGAGTCTTATTCGTAATTTGAACTACTGAATTGTTTTGAACAGAATTTGTAATGTTAATATCTTGTAAGGTTTCTCTAATTCTTTGTCTTTGCGAAATGTTGCTTATTTTGCTTTCAAATTTATTAAATGATTGAATATAATTTTTACTCAAATTAATAGCTGTAATAAAGTCTTTTTGATCAATTTTACTTAAACGATTTTCATAATTATTTTCTTGAAATACATTGTTTACATAATTCAAATTTTTAACTATTTGATCTATATTCTTAACTTGAGATACTTTATTTATTTGTTGAATGCTTGTCTTGAATTCTTTATAATTTTGAGAGATTAAATTCAAATCTTTAGTAATTTGATTGATATTATTAGTATTAGAAATCTTACTAATATTAGTAGCAGTTTCTTGAGTAACATTTACTGAATCCAAAATTTCAACATTCTTAATTATGTTTGAAATTCTATTGTATACTTTTCTTTCTTGCGCTATCTTTGTCAAATTGATAACATTCAATAATTCTTTATTGTCAAATTTAGAAATTTTTTGAACAACATTTGAAATTTCATTTATATTTGAAATTTTAAGATTTTGAATTTCTTTGGAATTTGTAAGATTTATCAAATTGGAAACTTGATTTATTTTACTTTCGTTGACGTTATTCAATAAAGTAATTTGCTTAATTACATCAATGTTTTCTTGGGATAAGTTGGATACATTTGTAAGCTGAGATAATTTTTCAAGATTATTGCTTACCAAATTAAATTGAGAGACTTTGATATTATCTAGTTTAGATATGTTTATTTTGCTTAGATTATCAACAGTAGTTTGCTTGATATCTTTGGTCGCATTTATAAGATTTTTTAATTTTTCAATTTCTGAGTTGAATTCTGTTTTACTAAAGTTTGTTTCAAAGCTAGATATAGCATCAATATTTTCTGAAATTTGATTTACATTATATTTTGCCAATCTAGTAACTTTTCTTACAAAATTTTCTTGTTTTTTGAATTCTTGAATGACATTAATATTCTTGATCAAATCTATTTTTTCAGTTAAATTTTCAGTATTGAAGTTTGATAACTTTTCCACAATATAATTTACATCTAATTTATTAATTGTTTTATTTATTTTAGAAACATTTTCTATTTCTTGTACTTTTTTCTGATCTACATAAATTGATGAAAACTTTGGATTTACAGATAGGGTGTTTAAGTTTTCTAAAACGCTTGAAACTTGTTTAAAGCTCTGAGCTATTCGAGTAAACGATTTTGATTCTGATAAATTAAGAATAGAATTAAATTCTTGTAAATTTTTTGAAGATATTTTATTATCTATATTATTTACAATTTGATTTTCAGTATTGTTTATATCGATAATATTTTTTGATAAAGAAATTAAGTTCTTTATATTTTCAACAGTTGAACTTGATACTTTGGATATTTCAAGATTACTATTCTTTGAAAAATTTATTACATCAACCAAGTTTTTGATATTATTTGTGTTGATGTTGCTTTGTCTAAGAACTGTAAATAAATTATTTAATTTTTCTTCATTAGAAACTAGGGACAATAAAGATCTTACAGTTTGATTGTTGGAAATATTACTTATTTTATTAATTACAATGTTTGAATATTCATCGACATAATCTGTGTTATTAAGAACGTTTTTAATTTCACGAGCTATATAATTGTTTGTTTTTTCTTGAATATGAACTACACGATGGTTGACAAAAGATAAATTTTGTTGAGTTATATTCAAGTCATTTTTTATCTTAGAGATTTTACTTTCAACATACTGATTGCTATTCTTGATTGTTTTCAAGACTGCATATTGGAATTCATAATCATTTGCAGTGTATTCGTAGTTGACATTTTTGGTCAAATTAAGAATATTTTTGTAATGATTATTTTTATGAGTTACACTATGTCTGTGAATGTTTTGATAAGTGTTTCGTAAATTTATTTCTGTTTGTTTTATTTCTTGGACAGTGTCGTTGAAAAAATTTAGATTTTGAATAAATTCTCTATATCTATTTTCAATGTGTCTGTAGAAATTGTAAGAAGTAGATAAATTTTTCAGGTTGGTTTCATACACCGTTTTATCTGATATATTTAAAATTCTATTAAATTCAAAACTTAAGTTCTTGCTATGTTGATTGATTATTTTGAAGAATTGATTTTCAACATTTGGAGACAAATTCAAACCTTTTAAGAAACTTTTATAAATATTATCAAAATCAATTTTACTAGAATCAGAAAATTTATTTACATTATTTACTATTTGATTTAAAGTTCTATTATTATTATCAACAAAATTAAAATCAGTTTTATTCAAAGATGTAACATTATTTGTAACGTTTGAAGATCTTATTTGTGATTGTATTTTATTATAATTTTGTAAATTTAATTGATTGATGTTTGTCGTAGAATTATTATTAACAACAACATTATTTGATGGATTTTTATTTGAAAAAGAAATATCTTGCAAATATTCGTTGATAGAATCTTTGTTTGAATTACCTGGTCTTACTTCAAATTTTTTTTTTACTTTAACTTCGCTTGGATTTAAACCGAGTTTTTTCAAACTTTCATTTATCAATGCTTCGTTTGCATTTATAGACTCTGAACTTTCGGTGTCGTCATAAAATTGTCCAAGACCTCCAGAGCTTACTCCAGTTGTAAGCATTTCCATGAATCTAGGGTATATCTGAAAAAAGCCATTCATAACTTTTTCGTCTACAAATTCAAACTGTTCTAAATCTAATATCTTAATTGTATCATCAGTTTTTAATGACTTTAAATTCTGTAAAGCAATCATAAATTCAATTTGATCGTCATTCAATCCTAAAGCACTATAATCAATTAATTTTTCTCTTTTTTCTTTTATTTTGGTTGGATAAATAATATCAGGATCAATATTTACTTTATTTAACTCAATATTTTCTGAGTAGTTTGTGTGAAAAGGATTAATTCTATAAAGTTTTCTTGGCAAAATTTTGATAGAAACATCTGGGACTTTATAATCATCAGGGTCTTCAGTCGTGCCAGCAGTATGCAACTCTTTCTTTATATTAAAAGAAGTTGCTTTTGTGGAAGGTAAATACTGAAAATAACAATTTAACTCTGCAGATGATACGAAAGCATCTGAAGCAATTGAAATTTTATCATATTCGATAAAATCAATATCTGACATAAATTAATTGTAAAAGAGATTATTTCTTTTTGAATCTATGGTGATGAATTTTAGTAGTCAATTCGTTTCTTGTTTCTTTTGGATGTTCAAGAGCAGTTCCAAAATCTGGACTACCTTCAGAATCATCATAAAGAGAATTATAGTAATCTTCTATCTCTTCATCAGCTTCTTTGACCATATCATCTTCTGCAATCTTGATAAACTTAGCACTAGTGTGTGCATTCAATGTAGCAGATTCTCCAACTAACAAAGATACTACATAGTCATCAAGTTCTGCTAAAGCTTGTTCTCTAAGTTGAATTTGTTTTTCTAAAGAAGCAACTTCTCTTTTCAAGGATTCTTGAGCGTCTACAGTTGACACTTCAACATTTTTTCCACCAATATTGCCGAACAGAGGAGTGTCATAAGCTCCTCTAATATTCTTAATTTCATTTAAGTCTGATAGCTTTATTTTGAGTAATTTTAGAAATTTGTCAAGTTTTTGTCTTTTACCATCAAATGTAACATCAACAGCTATCTGCTTATAAGTAGGATATTTTTTCTCTATTTGTGTAATTTCTTGCTGAACTTTAGATTCATTTTTATCAAAATCAGCTTTTGTCAATTTTGGAGTGTATATTTCTGTTTGAGCTAATACTTTCTTAAACATTTGCATCTCCAGGTTTTTCAGAATCTAACTTATCAGATTTATCAAAGGGTGATCCTGTATTAACTTGATTTGGGCTTGTAGGTAATTTTGTCAATCCTGTGTTTGTTGGAAGCTTCATCATAGGAGAAATTTTGTCAGGATTTTTCAATAAATCCATTTTTTCATAATATTCTTTTCTAAGTTTATCCAAAGCTTGTTGTTCTTCTGACCTGATTTTACTAACTTGAGCTAAAATTCCATTTGGAGAAGCAATAATATTTGCCATAGGAATTCCTAATTTTTTCAAAGTGTTTAATTGTGTTTGTAGAGGTTTGAGTTTTTGCAGAAGTTGTCTTTTTCTCATCATGTGTTCTGCAATATTTTTCATGCTCGACCACTCAGCTTTCTTTGCTTGAATTTCAATAAGATCTTTTTCCAAAGCAGATAAAAGTCCGCTAGCTTGAGCTTGTTGAGCCTGATCAAGATTCTTAGTATTTTTCAAAGCATTTCTGAGTAAGTTAACATTAGCTTTGAACTGATTTTCAATTTGAGTGCAGAAATTTAAGAAATCTTTGAGTTTTGCTTGAAAGTCTACTGGCAAATCTCCAACTGTTGTTTCAGGCTGTCTTGGATTACCTGTTTGAACTGCTTGAGATTCTGCAGCTTGTAAATTATCTTCCTTAATACGAAGCTGCTCCATGAAGTAAGTTCTTTGAACTGCAAATCTACCAAAAGCTGAAGCATCAGCATCTGAAATTCCCAGCGCAATCATTGTCTCTCTATTATTAGATAAAATTAATTTACCTTGGTCTGTAAGGTTTCCATTGTTGTCAAAGAACATAGAACTCTGAGGAGCGTTTCCACCTACTATGTTAAGCTCTAAGAATACTTGTATCAATGTATTTTTAAGGCCAATTACTACAGGTCCTATCAATTTAATCAAGCTGTCCCAATCAGATTCAGCTAACACAGCCGCTGCTCTTGGTGCTAGTATAAATGTTGCTATTACAGTACCTACAGAAACAATTATATTTACAGCTTGAGTTATCTTGGCTGTTAATTCGTCTCCGCCAGGTCTAGTAATACCTTGCTGTGGGCTTTTTTGAGATTTCTTCACAAGACTGAAAGAATTTTGATTTGTATTTCCATTTTTCAATGAAATATCTTGATTATATGCAGTTTTTGACTGACCAGACAATGAAACAATGATATTGCTGAATACGTTTTCTAAATCTTGAGTTGTCAACTTTCCTTGAATAATTAACTGGTATATTTTTTTAATACCATTTATCAACGAATTGAAAAAATTTGTTATCTTGGTAATAATTCCTTTCAATTTAAGTTTATTTAAAACATTAGTAATGCTATTAAGTGTATCAGTTGCTGTTTTACCTATACTATCTAAAATTTGCTTGACAAAATTTCCAGCAAGTTGAAGTTCTTGGGGAGTGGGTTTATTTGCTGCTGGAGCTGTTGCAGCAGCTGGAGCTGTTTGCGCATAAATATGTCTTGTAATATCTGGACTAGCTAATTTTAAAAATCTATATTGCTCATTAGAAAAGGGTTGTCTTCCCTCATTTTGAGTAGGAAATACGTTCTCTCTTTCAATTTGTTGTTCTGGATAAGTAATTCTTGGATTAGTAGGATTAGATTCTGCGCCAAAAATTGAATTGAGTTGATTTAATAATATACCACCAGCTTTTAAATCATAGAACATGTCTTTAAGAGCTCTATACAAAGGATTGCTCAGTAGTAATTTGAAACCAGGACCAATAAAATTTATAAGCATTTTTTCTAACTGAAGATTCATTTCTTCAGTTTTCATCATGTCATAGATAGCTCTTTGCATGTTGACTTTTTCTTGTGCATTTCTTAGAGCATCTCTGCTTTTCTGGAATCGTCTTCTTATTTCTTCATCTTGATCAGGAAGGCTTGCTTGTGAAAGCATAATTAAGTTATTGAAAACTAATTGTGAATCTGGATCTTTTGATAAATAACCAAGATTAACTTTTGGTTGTTTACCAGCTACAGCATCTCCTAAGACGGAAAAAATATCTACAGTGGGATTTAATTTTTGATATTCACAAGCTAACTCAATAATTCTCTTTGTATTGGCGCCTTGAAGTTTTTGACCATAATGAGCTAAGTAAAAATTTATTAAATCTTTTACTTTTGCATAACAAGATCTTGATTGCTGGATACAAAATTCTAAGATTCCAATAGTTTCTGTGAAAGGAAGTTTTAATTCATCAAGAAATCTGTAAAAAACTTCTCCTATATCTTTGTCAGACATATGAGGTTTTAATCTTGCAATTATCTGATCCTTTTGAGAAAGAAATGGCGCATAAGCTTCAGCTCCTTCACCAACTCTTTCGGCTCCTCCAGTCAAGTAATCAGTAATCATGCTAGCTGGATCATTTCCAGAACTAGAAGAACTTGATCCTGATGATGGTGTTGAAATTTTCTTAGTAAATTCAAACATCTTTTCAGGATCACTAAGTATAGTTTTGACTTCAGGATGATTCATGATAGATTTTTTATCAGCTTCATTTGCGGCTTTGGCCAAAGCTTTTAAAATGTCATCAACCGTATTATATGTTCCAGCAGTAACCATTCTTTTTTCAAGAATCATTCCACTTGTAACAATATTAATATTATTATTGTCAATATTTTCAGTTGTAATAGAAGCTGTTATGCTATCATTGAATACAAATTTCATAAAGTTTATTCTGCTTTTGTAATTTTGAATGTAGATGTTGAACAGTGAGGACATTTACCTTGAAGTGCATGTCTACTACTTTTCATTACAATTTTCTTTGGTGCTGTAACCATAACCATAGTTCTGCACTTTACACAATACATATGATGTGTGGTTCCTGCGTTTGTAATTTCTGAACTCATTTTTAGAGACTCCTTTAATAAGATTTCAAAAAGTATTGTACAAATACCTTTAAACTCTGAACAATTTATAAGCAAATATGCCTAGATACGAATACTTGTGCGAATGTGAAACTGAACCTAAAACATTCACAATTTCTCTTTCCTTTAATGATTACCAACCTGTAATTCCTTGTCCTTGTGGCAAAGGAGAAGCAAAAAGACTTTTTAACACTTTTTCTGTTCAAGAAGGATTGACTGCTAAAGAAAAACAGTTTGGCACATCAGTCAAAAGAAAGCAAATGAGTGATTTTGTCAAGGAACAAAAATCAATAAGAAAAGCTTCTTATGATCCCAATTCGAGAGAATCTAAATCAAATGAGAATTGGACGGGAAAAGAAGGTTTGGACGGTATAACATCATTACCAATAAACAAAAAGGATTGAAAAAATGAATGAGAGCGTAAATCAAGAGCCAGAATCATTTATAGTGCAGAATGTTACTCTTGGTCCACACTATGTAAGTGATATTAGATTAAATTTTGGACCATTGCAAGCTATTGACCTTACTTGGGAAGACCCAAAAGTAGTAAAAGCTTCAAAAGATCTAAGAAATTCAATTAGATTGGGATTATTGAAGAAAATTTCTCCTGAACAATTTGATAATATTGAAGAAAAAGCAGCTATTAAGGGTAAGAAAGAATTACTCAAACAACAGAATAACAATAATCTTAGAACTGTTGATGTAGATGGAAAAACTATTGAAGCTGAAAGCATTGATGCAGAAAAAGCATATGCAAATAAAGAAAATTCTGTGACCACTGCAGGATATGCCAATGACTCTCTTTCTTATGCTATGGCACTTGATATTGCGCAAACCCAAGCTCAACTTCAAGGAGATGATTTATCAGTCGAAGAGTTCGCTGAAAGAGTTCAGAAAAACCCTGCTATCATCAATCACCTCTTAGCACAACAAAAAAACTTGGATGCTAATAGTTCAGTATCTGGAGTAGAAACCAGAGGACGTGCATTTGTTGCTGAACCTCCTGGAGATGCAGTTAGAGGATCTACAGTAAGAGAAGTTGAGATGACAAACTACAATCGAGATAGAAGAGTAGCTGGAGCAGACTTCAATTATCTTGACACTCCAGAAGATGACGGCTACGATTCAATTGCAGATGCTATTGATTTAGAAGCAGATATGGCAGATGGAGAAGAGGGCTCAATCAGAAGAGTTTAGAAAATTTAATCTAGACTGAATAAAGGCTATCCAGTCGGATGGCCTTTATTTTTTTTGGAGAAATTATGGCAAACGATTTTTCGGCTCAATCATTTACAAATAGTACGTTAGTTTACTACAACACACAACCATCATATCCTGGAATATTCATTGAATGGGAAAGAACTGGTGCAGAAAATGTTGCCTTTTACAAGATTCAAAAAAGTTCAAACTTTGAAGGCACATACACTACAATAGCAACAGTAGATTATCCCACAAACGAAGGGGTTGACACTAATGGTTCTCCTTCAGATTATTACAGAATCCAAGAAGTAGATTCTAACGGAAATGTACTCTCTACATCTTCACCAATGCTAGGAGATGAATTACTCGTAAAAAGCTCTTTAAGATATGAATTAGAGCACCTTTTGAACATTCCTATCTATGATGAAGAAGTAATTTTTAGAAGAAGTAGAAGTGTTGGATCTGTAGCCTTTCCTTTTTGGAATTCAGTACCAAAACCAGAAGTTAGAATTAGTGGGCCATCAAACCAAGGCGATAGAGATCCAATGATTCAATTGTCAGAAACAGTTCCAATTTATTCAACTATCAATACAACATTTGATCCTATTATCAAAAATAGAGATGGTTATGAATCTCAATACACTAATGGAAACAATTATCCAGATGGTTTGAGAGTCAAATATGACTTTATGGGAAATATCTATTTTATTGACGCAAATGGCGATCCTGTAGAAATTCATAGCTATGACAATGTGTTAGTTTCATACAGCATAAAAATGATTACAAATGACCATATGAATTCTAGTCTTTACATGGCATTACAAGCAATAAATTCACAACCTGGTGCAAGTAAATACAGAACAGTATCAGCAGCACCTTATTTTTATGACCCAGCTTTAGTCTATGGAGCAGCATATTATATATTGAGAAGTCTGCTTACAAGTCTTACGAACAGGCAAAGAAGATTACTTATTGAAGATCCAGATGCAAGGATTACAGATGATATAAGGCAATCAGCTACTATGTACAAAGAAGATTTTGAAAAGATGTTAGAAAAATTACCAATTGCTACATACCCAGGAATAAGAGCCGTTGTTGTACCAGAGTTTAATATGCCAGGAGGAAGAAGTAGATTTTTCAGATATATCTGGAATATTGGTACTGGAGGGTAATTTGTTTATTTGCTTAATGTAGCAAATATTTAATTTAAAATTTTAATTAATAAATTTCTTAATTAAAATATCTTTTAATATAATCTTTAATATTAAATCTTAATTCCCATTATTAATGGGTGTAAAAAAACAGAAAGATAAAGGGTGGAAATGATGAACAGAGTGATAAAGGTATTGGACGACATCAAGACAAGAGTAGCACAAGTAAACCCAGAATTGAGCGACAAGATTAATAATGCAGTCTTTGATATGGGTGAAAGTGATTCTTTGATGGATGAAGGATCACTAAACAGAGATGTAAGTCCAAAAATAGAATCTTTCGCTAGACCAAGACCAAACGTGTCTGTAGTTGGAGACGATGGAACAGTGCATAGTTTTGCCGTAGAAATCAAAGCAAAGCACAATGGACCAATTCCAGATACACAGCTTATGTCTAAAATTCTTCAAGCAGTTGAAGATCATTCAGGAAACACAAGAGATTTTGCAGCTGGAGATGCTCCTGAATCAAATTCTTTTGAGGTAGTTAGCTTCAAATACGAAAGAAGAGACGACAAAAAGAAGCAATAGACTGTAAAATTATTTCATGGACGAAGATCAGATCAAGGCTCTCAGAGCATCATTTACAAACCCTCATCGAGAAGATTTGCCCAAGCCTAAAGTAAATAAGTTTGGGCATACAGTGCTTGGAGATGAAATGGAAATGTCTGATCAAGAAATTGAACTCAAAATCGATGAATCTGGGGCATTAAGCGCTGAACCAAAGCAAAGTCTTTTTGATAGTCCAAAATTTCAAAAATGGGCAGAAAATCAACCTATATTGAAGACTTCTGAGCGTGAAGAACAAGTGTTGGAAGCTCAAGTGGAAGAAAAAAGTTCAATAGTTCCAAATACAGTCAATATTGCAGATTTGATTTCTGAACTTGACGAGATGGATGGCACTACTGAACGTAAGCAAATTGAAAAGCGTCAAATGAAAAATTGTGCAAATGAAAAATGCTTATATGCTTTGCCAATTGATGCTAAATTTTGTTTGAAATGCGGCACTGCTCAATTAGCTAAGTTCTGTATAGAATGTGGTTTTCAGTTTTTAGCAATGGAGAAGTTTTGCCCTGATTGTGGGAATAAAAGATAGGTAAAGGACTTCGATACCTAGTATTTTCTTTATTATGGAACGCTCTTGGTATCATATAGCAAAAGAATGCACTGCCTTACGTAAAAATGTCTTAAGAATAGATTTATGTATCTTTATTGATGAAGAAAAAGCATTTTCAAATGAAGATTACTTAAACTCAACAATCAAATCAATTCTTACTTCAGCTATAATTAATGGCTTAGACATTGTGGGAATATTGTCTCCTAGAAGTCCAGCGGTAGGCCTGAGAGCAAAACAAATGGCAATTGAACAACAAATGGATATCAATGTTGTTCCTGGTCAGACATACATTTGTACTGGTAAAGAAGAATTATATATTTACAATTTGGCAAAACCCGTACCAGCAAATTTATCAATAGACAAAGCTTGTGGATACGTGCATGACAACAATGGTTTTGTATTAGCCACAAATGTTAATTCAAAATTGGGACAAGTCTTAAGCAAACTTCAAGGCAGCAAGTTTGCTCCTGATGGAGTAGAAATTTTTAATGCTAAATCTGGTGGATATAGAGATATCGATATTGATTTTCCTAGATTTGTAAATTCTGGATCAACTTCAGCAGCAGATTTAGATGATTCAAATGTTTTTTCTCTTTTACCAAGAAAAACAGCTCAAGAAATGGGATTGATACAGGGAGATCAAGGTATTGATTATACTCCCAAATATTTAAAGCCGAACACAGGAGTAGTATAATGCCACGTTCTTATTGCACAACTAATGATGTCAAACAATACCTTCCACCAAATGTAGTTACAGAAGGTGACAATCCAATTCCAAACTTTAGAAATCCTACTCCAGAATCAGCATCAAATATTGATTTAGATTTCTTCATTCAACAAGCTTCTGCAGAAATTGATGCAAATTTGGCAACTATGTATGATGTTCCATTGAAGCAAGTCAATATTGGTGGAGACGTTTCATATCCACACCCTGTGCCAGTTATTTGCGCAATTCTGTCTGCACAAATGTACTATATGCAAGCATTACAGGGTGCTGATCCTCAATACTCTGAAGCGCAAAAATCAAGATTTGATTTTGCACAAAATGAAATTGTAAGAATTCAAAATGGTGAAATCAGATTATTTGGTCAAAGAAATACTCGTGGAGATAGATTTGTAAGATCTACTTTAAGGGGTGTTGTCAGCAATCCTACAGAAGGCAAAAGATCAAAGGGTCAAAATCAATAGGTGAAATAAATGCTTGAAAGAGTTTATGATACTTTGAGGGGCATATTATTTTACGAATTGCCAAAAAATGCCAAAGGCGAAGCAGTAATATTTGATCGTCCAGTTTCAGGATTTTATATAGGTGAAGCTGCAGTAAGACCAAATGCAATTTCAGTTATTTTTAAAGGTGCAAGTTCTCCATTAAAAGATATATCCTTTGGGCTTCAAGAATTTGAACATAATGTGAGCATCGAAGTAAATGTTGGTGCTGACAATATCGAAACAACTGAGAGAGTAACTCAAGAAGCTACAAGAATAATCCTTTCTATATTAAGAAAACATAGAAGAATTTGGGTTGTAGATATGTGTCCTATTTGTGAAAAATTTACATTAACTCCAGCTCACTTTGTAGCAGACCATAACCCAATCCTAAGTTCTTATGTAACAACAGTTACAAATGAATTTAATACATTGTGGTCAGAAACTCACCCAGCTTCAGTTGCAGCACCAGCACTTCCTGATTCAGGCAAATCAGCAGAAGCTTTTATCAGAATGTATAACGATGTAGGAGTTGGAACTACTGTAGCAAATTTACCTACAAAAGCTAGAAATAACATCTTAAGGATGCAAGCAGATAGCGTTGAACCTATACGAATGCTTTATGATGTAATTTGCAACGATAATAAGTCTTCTGATGATGCAACTGGTAAACAACTTTTTAGAAGCGGAAATATTACAATCACTGCGAAAGAACTTGTAAGACAAATTTATTTTGGTCCAGATAATGTTCCTACAACAGCCTATTAAACACAATGAGTCTAGTATCAAAAAAAGGTCTTGAATTTATAATTAATCAAATTGGAAAAGCAAAATATGCTTATGAAGATTTGGTTGGAGACTTAAGTTCGAATCGTGGATATTATTTAGACTATGAAAGAATAGTCATCAAGTTTAGAGGATCAACAATATTTCATGATTATGACTTGGCTGGTAAAACTCCTCAAGGATTAACCACAAAACCATATCAAACTTTTGACACAGAGGAAAACATTTCTTTTGGTTTTCAAGGTGGCAAATACATAGTTGATAATAAGATTGCTAGTTTTGGAAATACTGGTGGTTGGACTCCTCAATATTACAATCCGCCTGCCACAGAAGGATGGGGAGTGTGGGATTACAATGCATGGCAATATTACATCCCTACTTATAACTCAGCAGGATTAGCAAATACAAACTATATTATTTACAATATCAATTCAGAACCTGGTGATGGTTCTGATAGACAAGATTATGATTATCCTGTTCGCTGGGATGGTTCTTTATATCAAAGGGTAAACCTTTTCAACTCATCAAGATGGATTTCTTTAAAAAATACTGGTAGCTCTTCAAATAATGAAGCACACTTAATAATACCAAAAACTTATTTTGAAGGATTACAATTTATAAATCCATACACAAATACTCCAAAAGACTTAGGTATAGCTTCACATACTTTTCTAAAGACAGAAGGTATTGGATCAACATTTAATTTGGCTGGTAGTATGGCAGGACTAGCCTTAACTTACCTTGCTTACAATATAAGTGAAGTTTCATCTACTGGATCAACAATTGGCAGAAATAAAGATCATTACCTAGTAAAAATTAAACTTCCCACCACATGGACTGAAAATTATTGGTATCACTTAGCATTTTACTGGGATACTCATGATACAAATTTCTTAAACTCTTACCCTGTGTATTCTTCAGGTACAGCCCTTACATTTAACTCTAGTAATTTCATTTCATCTTGGAATGTTTTTCCAAGAAAAACATATTTTCAAAAAGATATTAAAAATTATATAACTTTTGATAAAACTGGTGTCAACGATACTAACGTTTATTTATTTTCAAAAAATAAAACAAATCAAAAATATTTTGATGGAGATTATGTAGAAGTCACAGAGCCATACAGATATCTTTATCCACAAACCTTTTCAGCTTATGGTGATACAAATTCTCTGTCAAACTATGTTAGCTTAGGTGCTAATCAGTATTTGCCAGTAATTTTAGCTTCAAAAAATATAATTTCTGGCAATCAATACGAAAATGGAGATATAGACTTTTATTTATTTTTTGGAAAAGCTATGCCTCAAGAATCAGTTCCTGTTGATTGGAAAGATTTTACAAACTATCCGAGTATTGATAGTGATTATGATGTTGTAGCAAAAATGATTTTGTCTTATCCATCATTGAAAACAGCAGGGACAATTAAAAATAAAACTTCAACAACATATAATCTCAATAATTCATCAATAATTTATATTGAAAGAACTGCAGATAATTTTGCTGTGCCTCCAATTGGTGATAGTGATTTGATTACAGAAACACTACAAGATGTTATCTCCCTTACAAATCTTACTAGAGCAGAAGATTATAAAAATATTTATGATAAAGTTTCATCAGATTTAGTTGCTCCTTTTACCAATTTTAGATCTTATGGAACAAGCAGTTATGCTGATTTTAAAAATAATAGTTTTAAGAAAAGCAAACTATTACACAACTTATTAAAATATCCAATATCACCATCATTAAAATCTAATTTTCAAACTACCATTGGATTAGGCAAAATTTCCATATCTGCAGGAAGTAATGTGATAATAGGCAACTTGACAAAGTTCAATTCAGAAATTACTGAAGGTGATTATGTCTACAGTTCTGACAATAAAATTCTTTATGGACAAGTTTTGTCAATTATTTCTGATACATATCTTACTTTAGAAGAAAATTACAAAAGTTTAGTCAACAACCAAACTTATGGAATTAAGAACAGTCCTCTAGAAACAGAGCCAATAAATATAGAAGCTGATGAAAATGGAGCAAATGCTATGGTTTCATGGCTTTCTATTCCTCCAACATCTATTGTTTTTAAGTATGATCAAAATGGCTTGCAAATTAAGGATTTCAATTTTGATATAGATTGTGAGTTTGAATTTTATCAAGAAATTACAAATGTCCCAGATTTATTAGATCAGGAAACAACAGGCACCAAACTCGCCAAAGACTATTCATTTACTATATTATTTTTAAATAATAAAAGTGATAAATTTATCAAAAATATCAAACTAAATTCATCAAAATTCCTAATTACTGATGATGAATATTTAAACAGACAAAAGAAAAACTTGACTGTTTCAGGTTATTACAAGCAGGGAACAAAAGCTGAATCAGACGTAAATGCCCCTGGAACGTTCAATTCTATTGACGAATATAGATTATATGGGTCTGCTGCAATTATTCCCAATATGCAAATGGGAGAAAGCAGAACTATTTTGACCAAACTTGTACAGCCAGAAGATAAAACAAAACAAACAAAAACTGATTTTATAAATACGTTAAAATCTACAAATCCATCTATATCACAAACAGAAATACAAGAACAAGTAAGTGAATATGAATTAACAAAATCTTTTTATTCACCAAACTTAAACCAATTTCCAAACACTTTTTCATCAATAAAAGAAATTGGAATGACAGTGTCAAACTATGCTTACAATAGATCAAATCATTGGATATCTAATTATGATGAAGTTGTGGGTAATGAAAAGCAACTTAAAACTTACACTGCTCAGAATTTATTTGACCTAAGATCTGATTCTTTTGTAGTTTCTATTGCTGGTTATTCAACATCAGATTCTTCTATCAATAGTTTAGAAAATATATATAAACAACAATTAACAATTTCAGATGCCTCAAATATCAATCAAACAACTATAGGTAATTACAAGAGTGTTAATTACAATAGATTTGCTTTTAAAATTACTCCAAATGATTATCAATATATCAAGTCTCTCAAGATAAGGCTTCAAAGTTTAGCCAAGTGGTTAAATAATGAAGCCTACTTAGAGTGCAGTATTTGGGATAATTATAATAACTTACCAAACTCTAAATTAATAACAGGATCAAAAATTTACTATTCATCAATTGAAAACATTTTAAATGATATTTATTTTTATGTAAATTACGAGTTGACAAAAGATAGAACATATTGGATAGTCTTTGAATCAAATACAAATCCTCCAAGTTATGATGTCAAAACACAAGGATTGGTAAGCGTAAGCGGAACTGCTGTAAGTGGTCTTTATAATCCAGCAAATAATACAGCAGCTAATTTTAATAAATATCAGAAATATGCATCTATTGGTTTTGGCAGCACAATAGAAAATAATATTTCTACTTGGTATGAAATTTCTTCAATTGGTTCTTCAACAGCTTTAACTCTTGCTGGCAATGCTGGAACAAGTGATAATCAATATTATGTTGTGAAGTATGACTTACGACTTCAAATACAAGAAACATCAACTCCATCAAGTACCAATATGGCATTTTATGATGGTAATTCTTGGACAATAGCTACAGGGACACCATATGTAGTATTTTTCGATCAAGATGATGAAATTTATGCAAGTTTCAATAGAGATTATTTTGGCTCATCTTTGATAATGCCACAACCAAATAAAACAAGAGCCAACAATACGGATTACTATTTAGACGAATATTGGACAGTAAATAATCAAACACTATTTACTCCATCACAACTTTATATATATCCAAGATCTTTCAAGGCAAATTTAACATCAATTGGCGCAACAGGAACAATCGGAACAAATTTACTTTATATTCCTCAAGAAAATTATGATCCAATAGTTATGGTTGGTATAGCTGTTACTTCATCAGTTATAGCAAGTGGTACAGCAGTCACAAGTTTAGTTTATGATAGAAATACTAGTTTATATCAAGTATATTTGAGTAGTAATTTATCAGGAAGTGCAAATACATTCTATTTTGGCGACAATGTAAATAGACTTATAAATAGAGCCAATGACATTCATATGTATTTCAAATATTACGTTGATAATCATTTGACAACAAAATATATAAAACTTGAAAAAACCCCAACTTGGATTACTCAATGGTATAAAAAGTCAACCTGGAATTACCTTGAACTTGATAAAAATGATATGAGCGACTTGGCGTCAGCTCATCAAAAACTAGATATCAGTAATTTCTCAGGATTGGGTCAAACTAATTATTTCAATGGTTTTATTATTGGAGATTTTACTGCTTTATCTTCCATAGGTTCTACTTTTGATTTCAAGATAACAACAAATGGTGGGGTTAAGTTGTTTATAAATAATGAAGAAAGACCTTACATAAGTAATTGGAAAAATATTACTAATAACATATTTACTACATCATATGTAGCAACAGGAAGTTCGCAACCAATATTATTTGAACTTCAATTTAATAATTATCAAAACGAACACAGCTTAAAACTTGAATGGAAAAAAACAGGAACGTCTATTTGGCAAAATATAGATACATCTTTTTATCAAGATTATTCTGCATATCCTGTTTTGATTGATAGTAATAAAATTCAGAAGATAACATACTTAGCAGTAGGAAAAACATTAGAAGAGATAGATGATCAATATAATGGTTTTCCTATAACTGACAAAATTGTGATTAGGAGCAAATAATGGGAATGAATTATGCGTCAGCAATCACAATGAATAACTTAGTTCTAGCTTTAGATCAAACTGCATCAACTGTAGACATGGCACTTTCATCTCAAGAAAACGCATTGTCTACAAACTCAATAGAAAGAAATTTGCAACTTTTATATGGATTGTCAGCTATAAAATCTCAAAATAAAAATATGGTCTTAGATGTTTTGAGCTTTGGAAAAGGACTTGTAAAAACATCACTATCAGCATCTAATATAGAATTGCCTAGTGGTAATGAGCAGGGATATACAATTCAGCAAATTCTAGGCAATATTGATACAATGTCTGATAGTTATATTTTTGGAAAAATATTTTTGACATCAGACGAAAATAATGGTGAAGAATTAGTTTTTAGTATTGCACGTCCATCAAGCGATCCAAATGGTAGTCCCTTAATTATAAGCAAAGATATAGATATTGACACTGCAGAAGAAATTATTAGAACATCTAAAGAATTATCATTTACTGCAAATAAAACTTATCAATTAGAAATTTATAAATTTATTGCTGATGTTTCTTTTTATGATGGCACTATTAAAAACTCAAGAGTATTTTTCAAACTCATTGATCAAAGATTCCCAAGAGGATACTTTGGATACACAGAAGAAAATATTTCAAAGATTGTTACATCTTCAATCATAAGAAATTATGCTTCAATTTCAGAACAATATAATACGCAAAAAAATTTAACCAATGAAATAATTTCAAATTGGGTTGGAAGCTCTAGTTGGGAGCCAGATTTTAAGTCTTTTTGGCAAGCTTCATATCAAGTTTTACCAAGTAGACTTTTATCTTATTTATCAACTGAGCTGAGTATAACAATATAATGGCAATTTCATCAAAAGTAGAAGAAATAGTACTCGAACTTACAAAAACTGTTGGGAATATTTACGATGCCTTGAATTATGGCATTGGAGATGTAAATATCCCTGGATCTTCTATATTTGAAATAAATAATTTATTATCTATGGCAAATTCTGGATATCCATATTTTGGAATACTAGAAACAGCTCCATTAGGTTGTGATGTAACTTATGATATAGCTTATGATCCATATTATGTAACAGTTAGAAGTGGACAGGTTGCATACAACGGATCAGTATTCAATCTTCAACCGCAAAAAATTCCTCTGAAAAAAGAATGGTCTACTAACTATTCTTCAGGAGGTTTTGGTTCAAGTTATAAATATGGAGTCACTCTTGGTTTACCTATTGCAGAAGTTCAAAAAGCATCCCAAACATGGACAACTACTGTAAGTACAACTTGTTTATCAGGTACAAATATTCTATATGTAAAAGACACTTCAATTGCTATTAATTTAGGATTTCCACTTCAAGCTTTTGTTGGAAACTACTTAATTACTTTTTCAAAAGTTACTGATGATTTACTGGGACTGATTGTTGATCCATCTTATTACAACGGATCTTCTTTTGGAACTTTGCCAGCAACTTACTACTTGGATAACCCTGTAACATTTTTATTTCAACCAAGAGTCAAGTTCATTACAGGTTTTCCTGTTCTAGAATCTAATGAAAATGTATCCACTTTTGATTACTTCCCACCATTACCGCAAAGTTGGATTCCAATAGGTAAAGTTATGGTCAAAAATCCAGAAAATCCACTAGTAGTAGATTCTGGAACTGGATTGACTAGAACAGTAGTAGATATGCCCACAGACATATCTACATATCAAATATTGGGAGAATCTTCAGATAAGAGCTTGATAATTCAAAGTTGTATTGAAGCAAACAATGCTTTACAAAGCTTTAAATATAACGACTATGTGAGAAATACTGTATCGTCTGTCTACAGATACTTGACAACAATCTCCTCCAATTCAAGCTTATCAAATAGAGAGTTGTTGGCAACACAACCTTTCAGAAAAACAGAATTTTATTCTAAAGGAACATCTTTTAGTGGATTGGAGAGATTTGAATTACCATACAATTTTTCAAAAGCTTACTATGAAACAATAGGATCAGATCTTCAACATACTTTTGCTGTTTTTAGAGGAGATTTGATTACTTATAATGCAGCTATTGGCAGTGATAACACTGCTGCAGCAACAGGACTAACAAATTTGGTTATTCCTTGCTCAAATTATATTTCATCTTTATCTTCAGGAACTCAAATTTACGGAGTGACTATAGTATATAATATTTCTACTGATGAATATGTTGAAAGCATTCCAGTATATAGTAACTTAATTTCTTCAAATTACACTTCAAATAATTATTTAGTTGAATTAAGTTGGTCAGGAGCAGGAATTACGAATCCACTGTTCTATAACGTTTATAAAAAGCCGCAATTGAGTAGTGATTTGATAGAAAGAAAGCTAACAAATACTGATGAAATTCAATATCCAGCTTACAATACAATCCTGAGTGTAGAAGATGATACTGATCTTTTATTGAGAAATGGAAAAACAGCTTTTAAGATAACTCCAATAGAAGATTGTTTTGTAGGTGGAGTTACTTTCAAGTTGAACTACACAGCTGGTGGACAATCTACAGGGTACGGAACAACTGGATTATCATTATCAATTTATTCAGCTACAGGTACAACTCCCACGCCAAATGGAATGATTTCAAGTGAATCAGTATTGAGAAATTCTGACATAACTCAAGGCACTAATGAATATACAGTTAAATTCAATTCTGGTGTAAATTTAGATCAAGGAACATCTTATTGGTTAGTGATAGACAAACCATCAGATTTTACAACAGCCTTGGGGTCAACTAGTTTGTACACAAGAGTCATATTAGGTGGTTCAGGACAAGGACTTACCTCTGTAAATAATGGAACTTCTTGGACAGGCTCAGGTGGTACAGCATACTATAAGTTTAGAGGCTATTTGGATGATGGAAACATACCTGGAGAAGTTCTTAAAAGAGGAATCAAACTTACCAACAGAATTGCTTTAGAGCCAAGGCAATTATCTGTTTATGTTCCAAATGTTGAGGATTTGACAATATCAAACGTAGTTTTCAATGGCTCTACAACTGGTATTGCAACTACTGATGATCAAACAATCAAGAATGACTTAATTGTCACAGTTATAGCAAAAAATGGTGATAATGGCATTCCTACTACCTTGACAACTACAATTCCAAAAGGAACACTTAGAAATCAAAGGTTTACTTTAGGAAACGATTTACAAGTCTTTGACAGAGTTATTGATGCTTATGTAACTCCAGGTGAAAACTTGACTAGAATAAATAATGGTCCAATATTATGGGATATTTATGATCTTATAACTGTTGAAACCGCACCTTAGGTTTTGAGATGAGAAAAAGTACTCCTTCAAGTTCACTCAAACCACAAGTAAAAGCTTTTGGCGTAGATCAAACTGTTATAGTTCCTAGCATTGGAAGTTCTGAAAGTTTTCCATCGCAATACTTATATAGAGAAGCATACAACAATTTTAGATCTCAACTTTATGCTCCAGCTTTTGAAACTGGATACTATGACATTTTTGCTTTGTCTAGAGAGTATGCAGAAGATCCAGATTTCAATTTGTCATTCAATAATATAAATTCAAATTATTTGTTTTCGATAGATAATTTCAATATTATGGGAGCTCAAGAATCTGAAGCTGGTCAAAGATATGCAGGCGAAGGAGCAAATCCAAATACCTTTCAACTTGGACCAAAAGAGTACAATGTTAGTTTTACATATCCATTTAAAGTTGATAGTTGGGGATACTTAGACTTTTCATTAGCTGCTTTTTTTGATTATTGTATACAAGCATTTCAAGGTTCTCCAACATCATTTATTGGCAGATTTACAAGTGATAATTCTTCTGTTATAGGAGCAGGAACGACATCATTATATATTGATAACATTGCAGAATTTATGGGACTAAATCTACCATTTCAAGCAAAGATAAAATCAGATAATAATTCATATTACGATCTAGTTGAAATAACTTCAATAAATAAAGCAAACAGTCTTTTGACAATTGGTGCTGGTATTAATACATCTTTTAACAGAGACACATCATTTATTTCTGCATATCCACAATCTACGGGAAGAGATGCATCTTTTTCGTTATTTACATTGAAACAAGGATTACTGAGTGGTTGTTTGGTTGAAAAATTTGCTATCAATTTTGTTCCTGGAGAACAAATTGTAGCATACATAGATTTGAAAGTTTTGAATGTTGACAGAACTTACCAAGTACAAATGTTTAATAATTTTACTTCTATAGTTGAAAATTATTTTAAGAAAAAACCAAGTTATATATTGAATGGATATAATGTCAGAGTCTATAAGAGTGCTCCAGAATATGGCTTGTTTGGATTAGGCGGAGTATTAAATTCTAAATTGTTTAGAGGATTTCAACAAACTCAACTTGACAGCATTTATGTTACTGAAATGTCAATATCTATAGAAAATAATTTAAAACCTGTTTTTACTCTTAATTCAAAAGGCAGCGACAGTAAACAAAACTTTTTCAAAAATTCTTTGCCATTTGGATATTACTCAGAGGGAAGAAAAATATCTGGATCAATTACATACACTGGTCCTATGAAACCTTGGGCTATGGTCGAATTTTTATCAGGTCCAAGTAGCATAAATAATGATGGTATAACTTTTGATATGGGACCAATTAAATTAGAGTTGCCAGAAGTTGTTTGGTCCACAGAATCACAACAACACTCTAGAGTAGAGTATCAAAAAAATAAAGTTAATTTTACTGTGGCAACTCAAAATTACACATTTGATCCTATCTTAAAATCAACAGGAAGTTATTAATGAGTATTTTTGTAGATGCTGGTAAAAGATTTAATCTTGTATTAAATTGCAATGTCATCAGAGATGACAATAATGAGGTTGTATGTTACAAAATAGATCCTAATGGAAAATGTGAAATTTCTTGTGATGTAAAAGGAAGAAATTTTGCAGATATGTCAAATATTATAGAAGAAGCTACGATTATAAATTCAGTCACAGGTAATCCTCTTCTAAGAACTTCTGTCTTGTGCAAAAGTATTATAAGTAATTTTTTCTCAGTCATCAGAATCAAAGATGGTGATAATGAAGAAACCTTTTATCCAGACCCACATAATGTTAGTATGATGAGATACGAATTAGTGAAATCATTATCAAAAAAATGGTTGGAGTTGACAGGCGGAAAATAAATGCCAGATATTGTAAACAATGTCATCAATGGAATTTATCCAGCTTCAGGGCATAACATTTATGTTGTTGAACTGGCACCTTTCAGATTGGCACAGCCTTATTTTCAACAGTTTAAATACTTTGGTGGATATAGAGTTGCAAAAAATATTACAGGTTCTAGATCTTATGTTTGGGATCTTTATCTATTGAGCCTATATGCTAAAAATGATAGTTTTGGCATATACGTAACTAAGAAATTTTCATCAGATTACAAACCTTTGTATTGTTCAAATTTTACTGATAATGCTGGACAAAATATTTACCAACCAGTAAGAAATTTTTCTGGATTATCTGTTTTAAATCATCCTACTTTTGGAAATTATCAATATTCTGGCAATTTTTCTTTTAACCCAATTTTATCAACAAATGTCAACCAGCAGTATCCAGCAGAAATAATACTTTACAGAGCTTCTTTTATACCTTTATATCCATTATTATTTTGTTCTTCTATACCTACTCACAGATCTTTTGGCCCAGCATTTGTAAATTCATTCACAATTAGTGTTGATGGTATGGAAAATTTGGGAGATGTAGAAATTAGTTGTTCAGTTTCAGGAGGCAGATCTCTAATATCACCAACTGGAGTTTCGACTACACGACCTCAATTATTACAAAACTATATAAAAATGAAAACATTGAATACATCAGATAATCAAAATATTACTGTAGAATCAAATAATTTTCTAAATAAATATAGGGCTATAAATTTATCAGATTGTGCCTTTTATCAAGGTTTATATTTAAAGTTCGATGATTTTGCCAAAGCTGTGCAAAATTCGTATAGTTCACAGAAAATGCCAATTTATAAAATTGTAAGCATGTCTCTATCAATAGATCAAAATATAGATTTCTCTTTTACTTATCCTGGATATTCTTTTGATAACAGTCTTACAGAATTTACAGATGTTGTTGGACCAAGATTTGCATCTCTTGGCAGTAGAACAGTCAAGGGATCAATAAAATTATTTAGCCCACAAAATTATAGTTTTATCACGACTAATGCTTCATCTTTAACTCTTTATTTTGGAAGTGTTTTTTACTACACAATGAAAAATGTTGACTGGCAACAACCTGTTATAACGATAAGTCCTGGTGGTGGATATTTTATTGAGTATAACTTTAGTGTTAGGCTTACAGAAATTACTTCGTTCAATGGTTTAGGGAACACTAGAGTTTCAGAGTTTTTATAATGAAAGAATTTATTGAATATTACGAAAAAATTAAATCAGATAAAGTACATATTATAAATATTGATTCAGTAAAATTTATTGTAAGAGAAATAACCTGGAAAGAAGGCTTGCTGATAGACGCAAAATCTTTTAGAAAAAAAGACAATATAGTTTATCAAAATTCAGAATTCGAAAAAAGAGAAATCTTAAGTCTCGCTATTCTACGTGCTTATGATTCTAGTACAAACATAGAATATATCCCAGAATTTGAAACATCTTTGATTCATACAATGAACCACACAGTAATTGAAAAATTATGGGTGGAATATCAAAACTATCTTTACTTAAATGCAGATGAAGCTAATTTTTATTACATAGCTGCAAAAAAATATTACAATCCAAATGATACAGAAACTTATCCTCTTCCCCCTCTAATCGTAGAAATTGATTATATGACAAGAGGATTAGTTTCCATGAGTAAAGATGAATTTGCAAACTTAAGCATGAAAGAATTTGAAACTATTCAACTTGTTCTGGCTACCAAAAATGAAGTCAAGCCAGAATCAGCTGCTAATTTGGATATAGACTTAGAGAGAGAATCTCAACGTGTTTGATTCTTTAGCAAGAAAATGATTTGCTAATTCTGTTCTATCCCATTGATGAAATATGCAGTAAGGAACACCATCTTTATTGGTGACTTGCTTACCATCAAAGAAAACTTCTACATTATCACGCTTTATAGCTTCTCCAGTACATGCAAAAGTATCATTGTAAGGATGACATAACATATTCTTAGGATTATTCTTGAGATATTGGCTTAAGTATCCCAAAAATTGTTGATCCATAACCAAGAATTGTGATTTTCTATTTGTATTTGAAAACATCATCAAACAGTGATTGATCATATGTTCAATTTTGCCTCCAAATATTCCCCCATTAATCACCCATTCATCTTCATAAGAATCATTGTGAGACCTGAGCATTGTTCTCAAAGATTGTTCCCACCATAAATTACAGTCATTTTCTTTTATCTTCATGCCTTCCAATGAATAAAACATATTTATATCAGGATGAGATTCAAAAAATTGAAAAGGATCTGTTTGTATAACTACATCTCTCAAGTCAGAATGCATAACGTATTTATATTCATCAACATGTTCTGAAAGCCAATTATACAAAGCTAAATAACTTGTATATAAATTCTCATTATTAGGAATGATGATATCGAAGTATCTTTCTAGCTTCTTAATGTTCTGAGGACTGACATTACTTACAAATACTGCCTTTTCAAATGTTTTAAATTTTGAAAGTGAGTTCAAGAAAATATCACCTTCTAAAGAATCAATGCATTTATCTCCGACAGAAAAGTTGACCAGTAAATTTTTCAATTTAATTCATCCCTTAATTTATTATATGTATTTTTTATACCCAAATGTAATCCAAGCAAATCTATATCAAATAAATGCAAATTATAATCACCGTAATAATTTAATCCAAAAGAGCTGCTATTGACAACAATATCAACTTTATGGTCGGACAATTCATTTATAATTTCCGCAATTGTACTAAGCTTGTATTTTTCTTGGTAAGAACAGTTAATAATTTTTTGTGAAGTATTTGATTCAATAACAAATTTTATAACTTCACATAAATCATCCATATAGAAAAAATCCATCCATTTATCTTGATGAATTACAATTGGTTTTTTATTTATGTAATTAACAATACTTGCTTTTATCATTCTAGAAGAAAGTTCATCTTCATTGAAAACATTAAATATTCTTATATTATGAAAATTTGGATACAATATTCCAGACTTGGCAATAAAGTTTTTACTCATCCCATAAGGATCAATTGGAAAAGCACTTTTCAATTCAACAGAAGGATCAATTCCGTATCTTCTGTCTAATTCTGCTCCTGATCCAAATGAAATATATTTATCAAATGAGCAAGCATTATCTAATATATTTTGATGCATTATGCAGTTTTCATAAAAAACATCTGAAGTATCTTCTTTGAGTCTACTTCCACCAGAAGTAGCTGTGTGAATTACAGCATCAAAAAATCTATGTTCAAAAAATTTTTTTACAGATTTGGCATCTATTAAATTCAAGTTGGATCTATTTGCTAAGGTTAAATCATAGTCAGAAAATTGCTTGGCTATATTTCGGGCAATGTATCCATTACTACCAGTAATTAATAACTTTTTCATATTAGCTCCACTGAGCTTCAGATAGTCTGCCTGGAATAAATCTTCCATTTTCATCCATCTTTGCTACAACTCTAGGTTCAAAAATTTCATTTGGATCTGTGAAAACTTCGCAAAGACAAGGCCCATCATATTCAAAGAACTCAGTCAATCGACTTTCAATTTCACTATTATTTTTAATAGCAAAATAAGGTATTCCATATGCATCAGATATTTTTTGAAAATTTGGAAAAGAAACTCCACTTGATTTTTCTGAAGCTACATAATGACCTTTGAAAAATGATTTTTGTGTTACTTTGATCGACAAATAACCTTCATTATTTAGCAGTAAAATTTTAATCGGCAAATTGTTGTGCATCATTGTTTGAAGTTCATGAATATTAAGATGTAAACTTCCATCACCTTCAATACATAATGTTTTTTGCCCAGTAGAAGCAACTCCGATAGCACAAGGAAGGCCATAACCCATAGGGGCACAACCAGTATTTGTAATAAGTCTCTGGTTGTCTTTTAGCTTCACTACCTGCATAGTGACAACATTGGCAGATCCATCGCTTGTTACTATGTCGTAAGTAGGGGGAGTTATTTCTGATAATTTTTCAATCAAAAAGTAATTACTTACATAATCAGTTTTTTCACGATGTTTGGCTAATACTTTTGGAGACCTCAGAGCTTCACATTCTGATATCCAATCTGCTGAAGCTTTATTGATGAAAACTTTATTCAAATTATTTATGAATTTTTTTGCATCTTCGCAAACTTTCATATCAAGTCTAAGTGTAGGTTTTTCTAATTCGTTTGAGTCAATATCTACTGCAATTTTGTATGCGTTTTTGCCAAAATCATCAAAATTGTAACCTATTTGACGTACATAAAGTCTTGAACCAATAGAAATTATAAAATCAGCTTCATTAATAAGCTTATTAGCGCATATCTGAGCATGAGTACCAAATCTCCCATAATAGTAGGGGTAAGATTCATTGACAATATCGTTCCCATTAACTGCAGTAATGACAGGTATATTGGTCTTATCTAGAAGCTCAAATAAATTTTCAACAGCTCCTGAAATTCTTACACCATTCCCAACAATTAGTAATGGTTTCTTTGCTTTATTCCAAGAGTTCACTATAGAAATATAATCTACTGTAGATTGCGTCATCTCAATAATACTTGGCACAAAAGGTTTCAATTTTGATGGTTCAATTTGAGCAGACTGTACATCTAGGGGAATATCAACCCACACAGGTCCAGGTCTTTTATTAAGTGCAAAATAACACGCTTTTTCTAGATAATAGCGAATTTCTTCTGGATTGTTTACTTGAACAGCAAATTTTGTCATTGTCTTTGCAGTTTTTACAATATCAAATTCTTGATCACCTAATTGCCTAAGACTCAATTTAGTGTAATTTGTAGTCATTGGAGTGTTTACTTGTCCACTAATGACTATCACAGGAACTGAATCCAAATAACTGCATAGAGTTCCTGTGAGGGCATTTGTACCACCAGGACCAGAAGTTACTAAGCAAGCCCCTAGTTTATTCTTCTTTCTAGCGTAACCCTCTGCAGCAATTGATGCTCCTTGTTCATGATGAGTTGCTATGTAATTTACGTCTTCAGATTTTCCAAGTGAATCAACTAAATGTATACAACCACCTCCTGAAAGTGTAAAGATTGTATCTACATCATAGTTATCGTGAAGAAATTTAATTACATAATCTGATAGTTTCATAAACATTTTCCAGTGCTGTTTTTATTATAGAATAATCTTCAATTTTTTGAATTACTGGTTGATTATCTTTGATTAGCACCATGTTAACACAGCCAGTATTTTTCTTATCTGACTTGACACATTCCATAAGGCTCTCATAATCAAACCATTCTTGATTAACAGATACTGTATTTTCTAGAAGTTTTTTGACAATATTTAATGTTGCAGAATAATCTTTGTAATTATAGTTATAAGATAGTTCACTTAACCTCAAGGCTACAAGACATCCAATTGCCACTGCATATCCATGCGATAACTTGTACTTTGAGGTAATTTCTAAAGCATGACCAAATGTATGACCAAAGTTCAGGAATTTACGCTCTTTTTTATCAAATTCATCAATCTCTAAAACTGAAATTTTATAATTAAGACTTTTATGAATGTGATACAAAACATTTTTATTTTCAGTAATCAAATCAATGACATTTGATTCTTGAATTTTATTTCTCAAGATATCAAACTTCAACAATTCGCCTAAACCACTACAAAAGTTTTCTTTACTTAAACCATCAAGCCATTCTTCACAAATAAGAATTTCACAAGGAGGA